>Ga0315289_10000834_pt1 | contig 47658 bp, 35 predicted proteins | sample YL17G11_40_MG_FD_203452 | JGI IMG/M metagenome (GOLD analysis project Ga0315289, IMG submission 203452) | Sediment microbial communities from Yellowstone Lake, YNP, Wyoming, USA - YL17G11_40 | ecosystem: Environmental > Aquatic > Freshwater > Lake > Sediment | place: USA: Wyoming | collected... | reverse complement strand
CGAAAGAACCGACGCCGTCGCCGCCGCTCAGGATACGCTCCGCCAGATGCTGCAAAACTACCACGGCGCTGTCAGCGGCCAATGGGCGGAGTTCTCCGACTGGCGGCAAGAGCTCCAGAGCCAGGTGGACGTCCTGACGGCTACCACCGGGCAGACGGCACTGGACATCATGACCCTGACCTCGCAGCAGGACGCCCTTCACGAGGCCGTCCACGGCGGCAACATGGCGGCCACCGGCCAGATGACGCAATTGGCGGACAGCCAGCGGCAGATGCAGAATGGCCTCGAAACCGTCGCCGCGACCACCGGCCAGGCGGCACTGGATGTGATTACCCTGGGCGGCAACCAGACCCGCCTGGAGCAGGCCACACAGACCGGCCGCGAGGAGCTGATCGCCAGATTGGCCGAAATCGCGCAGGGTCAGCAGAGCTGGCTCCAGCGGTTCGATGCGGCCCAAGCCAAGGTCAACAGCCTGGCCGAGGGCATCGCCGCCGTCGAGCAGCGCGTCAACGCTCTGCAGGGAACCCTCCAGACCAGCATGCAGGAATTGGCGGCGAACCTGAACACCGACGGCGACAGGCGCCTGCAGCTTGAGACCAGGCTCCTCCAGGACCTTCAGGCCGTGATCGAGTCCGTCTCGCAGCTTCGGCAGACGCAAACCTCGCTGAAGGAGCAGATGACGCAGGTCCAGAGGGACACCCAGAGCCCATCCGAGAGCACTAAGCCCGCCGTCGAGCAGGCAAAGCCGCAACCTGCCTCCGAAGTCAAGGTAAGTGACGCGGGCACAGTCCAGCCTGCCGTGACCGAGGACGCCAAATAGTCCCGGCGCTTTCAGCCGGGCAACCAAGCGGTATGTCAAAGAGCAACAGGGGATGGCAAAAAGCCATCCCCATTTTTCTCACAGCAGCATCACGCCGGCAGCCCGGCATTGCTCGATCATCGACTGGGGCCAGACGCTGGCGTGCACCTCGCCGACATGCAGCTTGCGGAGAAAGAACATGCAGAGCCGCGATTGGCCGATGCCCCCGCCGATACTCAACGGCAGCTCGCCCGCCAGCAGTCGCCTGTGCCAGGCCAATTCGCACCGCCCCGACGCTCCGCGAATTTTCAACTGCTGCTGCAACGTGTCCTGATTGACCCGAATCCCCATCGAGCTGATTTCGAACGCCCGGCTCAGCAGCGGATACCACAGGAGAATATCGCCGTTCAGGCCTTTGCGTCCGTTGCCGGTCGGGGTGACCCAGTCGTCGTAATCCGGGGCCCGGCCGTCGTGAATCGTGCCATCAGCCAACGGTCCCCCGATGCCGACCACGAAGACGGCGCCGCATTCCTTCGCAATCCGGTTCTCCCGCTCCCGCGGCCCCACGTTCGGCCATCGCTCCAGAAGCTCCTCGGCGTGCATGAAGGCGATTTCCTCGGGCAGCCTGGGCGTGATCTGCGGATACCCCTCGTGCACGGCCGCCTCGGTCTGTCGCAGCACTCCATAAATCTTCCGCACGATCTCCTGGAGGAAATCGAGGTTTCGTTCCCGCTCGCGAATGACGCGTTCCCAGTCCCACTGGTCCACGTAGATCGAATGCAGGTTGTCGAGGCACTCCTCATCCGGCCGGATCGCGTTCATGTCGGTATACAGCCCCTCGCCGGGCCCGAAGCCATAATCCGCCAGCACCATCCGCTTCCACTTGGCCAGCGAGAACAGGCACTCCGCCTCGGCGTAGGCATCGTCCTTAATGCGGAAAGTCGCCTTCGCCTCGACGCCGTTCAGGTCGTCGTTGATGCCTGAGCCCTTCTTCAGGAACAGCGGCGCGGAGACCCGCTGCAAATTCAGCACCGCGGCCAGGTGGTCCTGAAAATAGTCCTTGATGAACTTGATCGCCCGCTCCGTCTCGCGAACTCCCAGAATCGGCTTATAGTCGCCGTTCAAAATCAAATCCGGCATGGAAAACCTCCCAACTCAAGCACTGACAAGTCTTTGCGCCGCCCGACAATGGCGGCCCCAAACCATACTCGAATCCCCCCACCCGGTCAAAGCAAAATCGCCTCGGCCGCCTCTCCATGTGCGACTACATTTTGCGGGGGACCAATCCCCATTTGTCATGCTGAGCGGAGCGAAGCATCTGGGCATCGTAGGAAAAGCCCCCGCGCAACCAGTCCCCGTACAGGTCCGTGGCGAGATCCTTCGCTGCCGCTCAGGATGACAGGATAAGGGCAGGAGCCTACGAAACTTGGTCGCATACTTTGGACCCAGCTAAGATTGGCTTTGTTTCTTCGTGACCGTTCTCATCCAAACTCTTCATAACCCCTGTGTCACCAGGAACTTGGCTTTCATGGAGGCTCGGAGAAATTGGCTTTGTTTTGCACGATTCGTTCTCCACGGCCGGGCAACCCGACGCGAGAATGGAATCCTGGAATGATGGAATGTTGGAATGATGCAGGATTTCGACCGCCGGGGAGGCTGCCGCCGCCGGCACGTTCGTAGTGACGCCGTGAGGCGTTTCTTGGGAAGTGTTAAGTCTAAAGTTTGAAGTTTGAAGAGTTGACGCTTGGCCCTCTCCACTTGAAACTTGACACTTCAAACTTGAAACTCCTTCTACCGCCCCGTCCAGCTCGCGCAGGAGTTGGAGCCGTTGCAGTTCGGCCATGGTTTTGTACAGACTGTGCTCGATCCGGCGTTCATACATCAACAGCCGGTCGAGGACCCTGCTATTGGAGAAGTCCTTGATGACCACCCGACCCAAGTCCAGATCGCCCTCGCCGTCCGGTCCGCCTTCCGCGCGACCCGCCCCCTTGGGCGACAGCGACTGCACGAGCTTAGCCAATGGGCTGGACCTGTCGGCCAGCAGCGCGTCGAAGACCTCGTTCTGAGTGCGTTCCACCCGCTTAAGCCGCCAGGACAGACCGACGACCCGTTCCGCCAGCATGGACTCCACCGGCCCGGCCGGAGCCAGCTCCCCGAGCATCGCCTCACGATGCAGGTCAAACTCCGCCTGGTCCTCTCCCTTGACGACATCCAGCCGGCCCGACAAGCCGTGCTTGACGGCGTTCTGCGCGACGGCTGCCTTCCCCTCAGCCGTACGCGGACCCGTAGACTTTCGGGCGTTCGAACGATTGGCAACGACTTGCGCTTCAGTAACCATTGTGATTCCCTCCAAATTTACAATGTACCATTTACGATTCACGATTCTGTTGTCTGATTACCATACGGCCCGTTCCATTCGCCGTCAAATGAAAATCCCCGGTAATATTTAGAGCGTCTTTGTAGGGGCAGGCCCCCGTGCCTGCCCTCCTCCGTGTACGCCGATAAACCCTTGTGACACGGGGACTTACATGGTTGTGGCGACAGCGGACATTCTGCCACAGAGGACACCGAGGACGCAGCGCGGCCTCCGGCCGCAACCAAAATGTTTTTGAACCACGAATCGCACTAATGACACGAATTTGGCCTGCCCGTCTTTCCTTATCCATTCGTGCGATTCGGGTCATTCGTTGTTTCTATGTCCTTTTGTGCTGCGGACTTAAACCTGATACCTTTGATTCCCCTGCACGGCTTTTCTCTTTACCTGGGCGGATGGATGCGGATAATACCCCCTATGAAGAAGTCGCTGGCCCATCTTCCGAAACACAAACGCGCTGAGCTCAAGCTCGTCACCGAGATTATCCTCGACGAGTGCCCGACCGTCCTGATGATCGTCCTCTTCGGCTCCTACGCCCGCGGCGACTGGGTCGAAGACACCTACGTCGAGAACCACATCACCTACGAATACGCCTCCGACTTCGACATCCTCGTCGTCGTCCGCTCCGGCAAGATCGTCAATAGCACCGACACCTGGCGGCGAGCGGAGGCCAGGGCCAGGCGCTTCCCCATCCGGACCTGGACGAACCTGATCGTCGAATCCATCGAGACGGTCAACAACGCCCTGGCCCGCGGCCACTACTTCTTCAGCGACATCAAGAAGGAAGGCATCGTCCTCTACGATACCGGCGAATTCAAACTCGCCCGCCAGCGGAAACTCGACCCGAAAGAACGAAGGGGCATGGCTAAGGCCCACTTCAAGGAGTGGTTCGCGAGTGCAAAGGATTTCTACACATCCTTTGAGTTCAACCTGAAGAGGCGCAAGTACAACATTGCCGCCTTCGAGCTCCATCAAGCGACAGAGCGTTTCTATGATGCGATTCTGCTGGTCTTTACGAACTACCGCCCCAAGACGCACGATTTGGAGAAGCTCAGTCACATGGTCGCCGGCTACGATCCGGCTCTTTTGACGGTTTTCCCGCAGGCCACGGACGAGCAGAAGAAGTGCTTCGATCTCTTGAAACGCGCCTACGTCGAGGCCCGCTACAACCCCGGCTACCGAATCACCAAGCCCCAACTCGAATACCTCGCCGAGCGAGTCAGGAAGCTCCGACGCCTGACCAAGAAGATCTGCGAAGCGAGAATCGAATCCTATCTATCGACGTGAAGAAGCCGCACCGCGGAATTCCTCCCCCGAATTCCTCCGGAAATGCACTTATATCCGAAAACACGCCGGCAGGTGAGAATGTGAAATGTGTAGGTGTGACCCCAGACTCCCGACGCAAGGCGTTCTCTTCTATGCCCTCACGGACATCCCGCAAACCAAAAGATATACCCTTGCGGGCACACTACAAACGAGGATATGCACAAAAGACAGTGTCGCTCCAGTCCCTCGACGTCGAAACCCAACGCCCCGCCGGCGGCGTTGAAACAGTCGCCGCGGCACGACGCCTTCCGGGGACGCCATGAACGAAAAGGGGAAATCACCGCCCGGGAACGCCAATCTCCCGATTGGCATTCTTAAAACCGCCAATCAGGAGATTGGCGTTCCCGGAAATCTGCACAGACACGGCACATCAACTGACCCCTAAAGGCCCTTGACAGAACCGGTCCGCCGATCTACATTCATCCCATATGGTCATTGTTCTGTAAGAGAAGTCACGATCCGCTGAGCAACATTGCAGGCACAGGGCTCACATCGCTGCCATGTGCGGCGGTAGAGGTGTGACTTCTCATCTCCCCAAGCAATCCCACAAACGAGCAAACTGCGCGCGCCGGCATTCCTGAATGCCAGGCGTGCGGCAAGAACACAGGAGATACAGACAATGGACACAGGAAAACAGACGCAGTTCTTCTACGAGATGTTCGACGCCTCACTGCCCCGGCTGGGCGCCGGAAACGAGGCTGCGACGATCAAAGCACTGCATATGCTGCGTTCGGCAAAGCCTCGACGCGAGGAAAGGGCCGGGCCACGCACGACCAGGATCCTGGACCTCGGCTGCGGAAACGGCGGTCCGACCGTTACGTTGGCGCGGCACACGGAGGGGTCGATTCTGGCGGTGGATAACCATCAACCCTACCTGGACGAGTTGCAGCGCCGCGCCGAAGCCGCGGGTGTTTCCGGGAGAATTCAGGTTTCCTTGCGGGACATGCGTTCCCTGGGGAAAAGCGACGATCCCTTTGACCTGATCTGGTCGGAAGGATCTCTCTTCGTTATGGGCTTTCGCGAAGGCTTGGCGACCTGTCATTCTCTCCTGGCGCCGGGCGGGGAACTGGCCGTCAGCGAGCTTTGCTGGTTGCGGTCCGATCCGCCGGCGGACTGCCGGCGGTACTTCGCCACGGTGTACCCGTCCCTCGCCGACATCGAGGCGAATCTGGCCGCCATGCGGGCCTGCGACTATGAGGTCATCGGGCACTTCACTCTGCCGGAATCGGCTTGGTGGGAGCACTACTATCATCCGCTCGAAGAACGCCTGCGCTCCCTGCGAAAGCGGCACGCCGCGGAGGCGGAGAGGTTGTCGATGGTCGAGTCCATTCAGATGGAAATCGACCTCTACCGCCAATATTCCGCGTTCTATGGTTACGTGTTCTATGTGATGCGACGCCGCTGACGCTCCAGCCCCAAAATCCGGGGACTCCGACTTCGCTTTGCTGCAAGACCCCGTGGGTCACTGCCTCGGGGTCTTGCCGTTTTCACAGGACCGGCGGGCGCGGCCTGCGCCCCAGCCGAAATCACGATAGTCGAAAAAAAGCATGTAGCCCAGTCGCCCTCGGCTGGGAGAACGCACAAGACACAGCCGGGGGCTGGGCTACATCCCTTTTTTCGCTTTCTGGCGTTCCCTCGCCTGCGTGGAACTTCGGGGGTCAGCCCTTAAAAGATAAATTTGCGGCTGCTGTTTCCAGAATCCGTATGGGCTCAGGGTATTGTGGGCTTCTGGGGTCAGAGCTTGATTAGTGATTAGGCTGTAGGCACACAGGGACACCCGCCGTCTTCCACCCTGGACAATCGGCGACCTTGCCCGGGTTGCTTTCTAAGCAGCCGTCTTGAGGCTGACGTGGAGGCCGGCTCTGGTGGCCAGAGAAATGAGCATTTCCAGACTGAACTTCTCCCATTTGCCTCTCATGAGATCGGAGACTCGGGACTGACTGACCTTGAGGATTTGGGCCGCCTTGGCCTGTGTCAGCTTTTTGGCCTTGATGACTTTCCGCAGATCGGCCATAAGATCGGCACGCATTTGCAGAACCGCGGCTTCATCAGGAGAAAAGCCCAGATCGATGAATACATTGCCGGAAGAGCTAATAGTATTCTCGTTCATGATTTGCCCCTTATCTGTTTGTACCTCTGCCGAGCCAACTCGATATCCTGTCGGCTCGTTTTTCGACTCTTTTTCTGAAATGCATGCAGCACATAGACTGCATCCTTCAACGTTGCGATATAGATGACGCGCCACTCGCCTAATACGTGAATACGGAGCTCTCTGACGGCGGGACCGATAGCCCGCATCGGCTTCGCATCGCTGGGCTCAAGCCCGTTTTGAGCCGCACGGAGCTCAAAACCCGCCCCACGACGCGCCTCATCCGGGAAATTCCGGAGGTCGTCCAAGCTCGATCCCACGAACTTCAATGGCTTAGCCGTCATAAATGAATTATACAAGTTCTTATATACGCCTGACAAGCGCAAAGTTCGAGTGGTTGCCGCAGATAACCATCAGAGGGAACAGGGGAACAAGGGTCACACCTGCACATTTCACAAAGGGAGGAACCCAAGGTACGCGCTGCTTTTTTCGGGTTTGCTCATCCGAACAAAATACAATCTGCTTGAAGACAGCCGGAATCCGGGTAATAATTACTTCGGTTCCGCGACTACGAAACTGAATAGACTTCCTGGAGGTCGAGCAATGAGAACAGGCTGGTTGGCCGGACTCGGGGCAGGCGTGGCTCTCGCCGCCATCGTATTGGCCGGATGCCGTTTCGGCAGTGATCTTTTCCAAGCCAAGTTCAGCAAGAGCGAAGAGCGCACGGCCCCGCTGACCGGCGTCACGGCACTCAACGTGACGACGAACGTCGGCAAGATTCAGCTCGAGGCCGCGGAAGTCACGGAGGCCCGCATCACCGCGGATATCAAGGTCAAGGCCGACACCGAGGAAAAGGCAGAGGAGCTGGCGGAGCAGGTGGAGATTGTCGCCGAGCCCCGGGACCAAACGCTCTTCATCAAGGCCGTCAAGCCGTCGGGCATGCGCGACGACCAACTGGCTGTGGACTTCACCATCACCGCGCCGGCCCATCTCGCCCTCGACTGCACTACGAACGTCGGCGACGTGCGAACCACCGGCTTCACGCAGCGCGTCAAGGCCGGCACCAACGTCGGCTCGGTCAATTGCTCCGGCCTGCGGGGTCCGGCGGACCTGCACACCAACGTCGGCGACATCAGGGTCGAGTACGCCTCCGATGCCCCCGCCGCAATGAACGTTACCGCCGCTGCGGACGTCGGCAATATCGATTTCTGTGGCCCGCAGCAAATCTCGGCCCATCTCTCGGCGGCGGCGAACGTCGGCTCCATCGACACCGACCGCCCCATCACCGTTACCGGCTCCGTGGGACATTCCGTCCACGCCTCGCTCGGCAGCGGCGAAGGCCAGGTGAACCTCAGCACGAACGTCGGCTCCATCAGGATTCGATAGCGTCGCGTCAGCGGGTCAGCAGCGCCATCAGGAAACCGGCGGCCGCCACGCATAGCGCCGGCGGCAAGATCCTCATGATGATGCGCAGCAGCGGCGCATCGAAGTAGCTCGCCGACAGCGCCAGGCACAAGTGAATCGGACTGATCGCCAGCCCGAACATCACTCCCGCGAACGCCAGCGTCTCGACGCCCAGCAGCACGCCATCCCCCCGCTGGATGAACGGCATCAAAAACGGATACGTGATCGCCACCGTCGGCGTCGTCACTCCCGTGCTGCAACTGACCAGGAAAGGCAGCGCGAACAGCACCAGCAGCGGCGGCATGTGCATCTGGTGGAAGAAGCCCACCACGCTGCCGATCGCCCCGCTGGCCTCCAGGTTCAGCTTGAACCACAAAGCCCCGAACAGCAGCAGCACCGTATCGGGCTCTTTGGCCGCCCGGAAAATGCCGCCCCACCGCCGAACACTCACCCGGTGCAGCAGGAGCAAACCGATGATCGCCAGGAACATCGCCACGGCGGGCGGCACATTCAGCACCACGTACAGGACCGCCGTGAACACAATCGGCCAGAACGCGTGCACGAAGTCCCTGGCGTGGGACCAGAGACCACTCCCGCTGCCCATATGCTCGGCACGTCGCGGCGGGATGCCGACCAACAGCAGAAACACCACGCCCGTCACCAGGCCGACGACGCTCAGCGAGAGGTGGTACATCACCAGTCGGCCCGCCGAGACCCCCAACATGGTCTGAATCAGCGGCACCGCCGGAAACAGCGGCCAGATCGGCTCCCACTGGTGCCGAAAGAAAAAGTTGATCGCGGCCAGGCGGCTGCGCTCGACGCCGATCTTGTCCCCCGCCTCGCGCACCATCGGGGCCGAGAGCATGATCCCGCCCGGCGTCGGCAGCATGCCCATCATCAGAGGGATCGTCGCCAGCGCCGCCCGCCGGCTGCGAAACAGGCCCTGCATCGCCGGCACCAGCCGGGCCGAAAGGCCGATCTGCCCCATCGCCTCCCCCACCACGTTCACCAGCAAAAGCAGTGCGGTCAGCGACACGAACAGGTACGGCGTGGTCTCAGTCAACGGCATCTGCCGCCACTCGTCGGCCAGCCGGCCCCCCATCTCGCCCGGCGTCACGCCGAGCAGCACCGCCAGCACAAATGCCGAGACCACCATCGCCCGCCCGATCCGGACTTTCCGCCGCAACAGAACGACCAGCGCGGCCAGCGAAACAAAAATTGCCACTAATGCATACATCGACCCTATGCCATCTCCAACCCAGGTGCGCGGAATCTGCCGGTTTTGGGAGCGATCCGGGGCATTCTCATGCGCCTGAGGAATCGAATGACAGGATCATACGCGAAGATCAGTCCGTAAATCAAGAGGCCCGGCATTGATTTCCCTCCGCGAAATTGATGAGTCTTGCCAAAGTCGGGCGGATGGGGTACGCTGGGCCAGTGTAGCGCATCGACAATTGGGGTGGTAACCTCATCCGGTCTGTGCCGGAACAGATGGCAGAAGTGGATGAACCCATGGGGGTGAGTAATGCGGATTCTTCTGATTCAGCCCGACTTCGACCCGGGCCCCGTCGGATTTCGCCTGGTGGCCACGCCGGAGCCGCTGGCGCTGGAATTGCTGGCCGGCATGGTGCCTGGGCATGAGGTCCGCGTCCTCGACTTGCGTGTCGATCCGAACCTGGAGCGGACGCTGGCGGACTTTGACCCGGAGCTGGTCGCCGTGACCGCCTTGACGACCGAAGTTTACGCCGCCCGGGAAATCCTGAAGAAGGTGAAACAACTCTCACCGGAGGCTTTCACCGCCGTGGGCGGTCACCACGCGACCTTAATGCCCGAGGATTTCCAACTGCCCGGCGTGGATGCGATCTGCCAGGGCGAGGGCGAATTCGTCTTCCCGCAATTGGTTGAGGCCCTGCACACCGGGCAGACTCTCCGCGAGGTACCCAATCTGATCTGGCGTGATGCCGACGGTCAATTCATCCGCAACAAGCGCTGGGTGCCGCAGACCGGCGATGACCTTATCCCGGCTCCCCGGCGGGACCTTGTTGCCGAGTACCGGCATGCCTATTCGTGGCTGTGGGACAAACCCGATACGGCCATCGCCACCGGCCGGGGCTGCCCCTACCGATGCAATTTCTGCAGCGTCTGGGAGTTCTACCAGGGCCGCACCCGGCAGATGAGCGCCGCCCGGGTGCTCGAGGAAATCCGCGCGGCACGCACCCGGCACGTTACCTTCCTCGACGACAATTTCCTGCTCAACGCCCGGCGGGAGACCGAGATCGCCGACCGCATCGAGGCGGAGGGGATTCGGGTTCACTGGGGCATGGAATGCCGCGCCGATTCCATCGTGCGGCACCCGGAGCTGGTCGAGAGGTGGGCCGGCATCGGGCTGGAAAACGTGCTGCTCGGGCTGGAGGGAATCTCCGACGAGGCGCTGAAGAACGTCAACAAGCAGAGCACCGCGAGGACCAACGACGAGGCCATTCGCATCCTGCGCGCGAACGGCGTGTTGATCTGGGGCGCCTTTATCGTCGATCCGGGCTGGACGGCCGAGCAGTTCCAGGCCCTGCGCGGCTACATCGATGAAAAGTGGATTACGCACATCCAAGTCACGGTCCTGACGCCGCTGCCGGGCACGCGCCTCTACCGCGAGCGGCAAGCGGAGTTGCTCACGGACGATTACACCTGCTTCGACACGCTCCACGCCGTGCTGCCGACCCGCCTGCCCCGCGAGCAGTTCTATCAGCAGCTCGCCGCGCTCTACGTCAAGCCCAACCTCGAGCCGATCGAGCACTACCTGCGCGAGGGTCGCATCACGATGGAGACCGTCCGCTTCGGCCACCACGTCTACCGGCAGTTCAGCCGCTGGCAAGCCTACGCGGAGCGGGACCCGATCCTCGGCCGCCAGGCGGCCCTCTACGGCGTGTAGCCCAGCTTGCCCCAAATCCCAATTTGCATCCATTGCAGGTCCGCTAAGCCTTCTTCCGTGGCCGGAGTGAAGTCCCCTGCCCAGCGCCGCTCATGCTCACGCCCCTGCTTGATCGTCTCCACACCCTGCCATTTGTGGTAGTCGGCGTGGCCATCCATGTACGAGAAGGTCGTCCCGTCCCCGTGCCGCGTCACAGGCTGATCCCACCACTGCCGGGTGATGTACCGCACGGAGTACGCATCGGGACTCGACAGGCCCTCGTCGATGAACAGAAGTCTCTCGGGCGGCTGCGGAACCAGCATTCTCTTCCGGAACGCCGGACTGCCGTCGACGGACCGGCCGTTGCTGGAGATCATCATCGCATACGTCATCAGCTCGCCGCGGTAGCCGGTCGGACACTGGTACAGCTTGCGCTCCCTGACATAGGGCCACAACGCCCCCGTCTCGATGCCCTTGATCTGGTCGCTCGTGGGCAACTGCCCGCCGCGGGCCCAGTCGCCGGCCCAGGTGACACCCACCCACGCCTTGCCATATTGCTTCTCGAAGCTCACACCGGCCTCGCAACTGACCAGTCTGTCGTCGTTCTCATCGGCGTACAGGATCCACGCCAGCGCGAGCTGCTTGAGGTTGCTCAGACACGCCGCCCGCTGCCCCTGTTCTCTCGCCCGTTTCAACGCCGGCATGAGGATCGCCATCAGAATGGCGATGATCGCAATGACGACCAGCAGCTCGATCAACGTGAACGCTCTGTGCCTGTCCATATGACCCTCCCTATTCTGCACTCAGGAGTATCGCGATAACGACAGGATACACCAAAGCCTCGACGTTGTACATGCGCAACGTCGATTTTCCGCCCAAGGCGTGCACGACAAAATTGTGCCAGGCCCAACACATGGTCGGCTATGTTGACAGTTCGGAAGGACTCCTATTCTTCTCTGTCATTTCGACCAAGGCCGCAGGCCGCGTGGAGAAATCTGGCCGCGAGTGTGCGCTACGTCAGATTCGAGGCCAGATGTCTCGACTGCGCTTCGCTCCGCTCGACATGACAGACAGCGCCAGATTCCCTCCGAACCGAGGCCAGGCCAAATGGAGACGTGCCCCCAAGCAGCTTCACGCCGACTGGCCTCTCCCGAGCACCTTCGTTCCCTCGCCAATCCCCGCATTGTGAACAGTCAAGGGCGGCGTCACCCGCGTGCAAGCCGGGCGCCCAGACGATAGGCCTCTTCGAGCCGGTCCGGCTGCTGGCGGATGGCTCCTTTCGCGCCGACCCCGGGCACCACGATGGTTTCCGCCAGCTCCATTTCCAGGTAGGCAAGACTCTTTCGGAAGAACTCGACGACGGGCCGCCAGGTCTCCTCGCGGGTCTCCTCCAGCACGACGGCCACCGCCGCCCGCTTGCCGCGGATCATCGGCCGGTGGCCCTCGCAATTGAAATACACGAATCGATCGATGACGGCCTTCATCAGGGCGGTCGGCCCGTACCAGTAGACGGGCGTCCCGAACACGATAGTGTCGCTGGCCGCGATCTTGGAGTAGATCGGCCGCATGTCGTCATCCTTGCTGCACACCCGGCCTCGCCAGCACGCATGGCAGCCGTCGCACTCGCGAATGTGCAAGTCCCCCAGGTGAATCATCTCGACCCTTGCACCGCCCGCGCCGGCCCCTTCGGCAATCTTCGAGACCAGAATCTCCGTATTCCCGCCCTTTCGCGGACTTCCGACAACAGCCAGAACGTTCTTCATCTTGATTCCTGACAACGGTTGTGATTCCCAGCCGGACAACGGCGGCACAAGCATAATAACGGACAAGCCCGCGAAAGGCGAGCACGCGCGTCATCTACAGGCACAAGGCGACCGCCGCCATTTTGTCGGGAGGAGCAAAATGATCGAGCGATCTCCTCTTCGCAGGATGCGGCGCACGACAAAAGATGCCGGTGGAGGACGCGTTGCCCCCTTGGGACGCCATTTCGGCTCGGAGGAAACCTGACGCCGTTTGTCATGTCGAGCGGAGCAAAGCGGAGTCGAGACATCTGGCCTCGAGTCCGACGCAGCGCCCACCCGGGGCCAGATTTCTGGGACCCCAAACGCGATGTATCGCGTTTGGGAACCCTCTCCGCGCGGCCTTCGGCCTTGGTCGAAATGACAAGAAACGCCAAGCGTTATTCCAAAGCGTTGGCAGGATCGACAGCGTATTGGCCTCGCCACAATTTTGTCGCGCACCTGCACAGTGTAGCGCCCCCGCTTGTCGATGGGGGTGAATCGCGGTACAATCATTTGGTCGGGAAAGGGGGATATTATGCCGACCATGGTTTATACTATCGGCTACTCCACGCGGACGCTCGAGGAGTTCATCGAGGTCCTCAAGGCTCATTCCATCTCCTTGCTCGTGGACATCCGCACGATCCCGAAGTCCCGGCACAGTCCGCAATTCAACCAGGACAGCCTCAAAGGGAATCTGGAGAAGCGCGGCATCGGCTATCTGCATTTCAAAGAGCTCGGCGGATTGCGGAAGCCGAAGAAGGATTCGCCCAATACCGGCTGGCGGAATGCGAGCTTCCGGGGATTCGCCGATTACATGCAGACGAGGGAATTCGTCTCCGCCGTCCGCAAGCTCATGCAGCTCGCGAAATCGAAGCGCGTGGCGATCATGTGCGCCGAGGGCAATCCGTTCCGATGCCACCGCTCGCTCGTCGCGGACGCACTGAGCGTAAGGAAGGTGCACGTTTTTCACATCTCCGGCAAGACCTCCGCCCGGGAGCACACCCTGACGGAATTCGCCAAAGTGGACGGCACGAAGATCATCTATCCGTAGCCCCGGCCGCGCCGACGCCGGGAAATTCCAGGAGCCGCTATCGAAAGGAGTCTGGCGGGGATACACAACGAAACTGCGGCAGGCTCAACAGGCTGTCGGCTGTGCCAACAATCAGGGAGGATTCACGCCCTTTGCCTGTCATTTCGACCAAGGCCGAAGGCCGCGTGGAGAAACCTGGCCGCGAATGGACGCTGCGTCAGATTCGAGGCCAGATGTCTCGACTGCGCTACGCTCCGCTCGACATGACAGACAGCATCGGACTGCCTCCAAATCAGGGTGAAACCACAACTGAGCCACACGTCTCAACCAGCACCTTCGTCATATACCCTTGTGCGGCGAAACTACGCGAGGAGGTTGACAGGGGTGGCGCAGGCCGGTAGTCTATCGGGTTCTTTGGGAGTCATAAGTATGGAATTATCATGGGTTAACAAGCTAAGGATAGCCGCGGTGGCGGCCTTGGGCATTGTGGTGATAGGGATTCTGGCCTGGCCGCTGGCCGCACCGGAGGACCCTCTCCTGCCCGTCCGCGCGACGAACATAAGTCTTTTGGGGACAATGGGTTTGCTCATACTGGCTTTTGCGCTCGGGTTTGCCGGCTACTTTGTCGCTTGGCCGCACGGCCGCGAAATTGGGATTCTGACCGTGCCTTTCGGACTCGCCATCTGGGCAGCCCGTTCCGGTCCCATGCGCGCCGCAACCCAGGTATCCATAAAGCCTTATGAGCGACTGATGCTCGTGCATTCCTTCCGCTTTGAGCCGGTCTACTGGCTCCTGATTGTGGCGGCCGGTTTCGCCGGCGTGCTCGCCGCCCAGTACCTGCGGTCGATCTTCATGAAACCCGTAAGTGGCGATCAGCCCAAGAGTTACCTTAACGTCAACACCTATGTCAACGGCCTGCTCGCTATCCTCGTGACGGTTATTGTGTCGCAATTCTTCATCGGGGTATTCACCCGAGATACGGGCACCTCCACTGTCGCCGCCCAGCCGGAGAGCGGCCAAATCATCTTCGGCGTCACGGCGGCCTTCGCTGTCGCCGCCTTCGTCGTCAAAAAGTTCCTGAACCTCAGCTACATCTGGCCCGTCATGGCCTCGGCCTTCATGCTTGCTCTCGCCCAGCCCATCTACTACAACGCCAAGGTGATCCAGCAGTTCGCCGAGACACGCCCCGCGACGTTCTTCCCGCACACCATCTTCGCGATTTTACCCATTCAACTGGTGGCCCTCGGGACCCTCGGCTCGATTATCGGCTACTGGCTGGCTGTCCGCTACGATTGGTGGCGCAAGCATGAAAGTGCCGGATAATTATTTGCCCGCCCGGAAAATTTCCCCCCTCGTGTCACACTTAAGTCACTCTGCCGTAAGGACTTATACTCCCAACGTCCGATAGCCGGCGCCCCTTGTTCAAAGAAAACTGAAATTGTTTGGTTCGCGCCCCTGAATTAGCCGAAATATAGATGTCCTGAAAACCTATATCAGGCAGATGCGGGGCCAAGGACACGAGCTTAGAGGCCGCCGCATATCTTGGAAAGTGAATGAATCGGCTACAGAAACAAAGTAATGGCCCTTTTCGTAGAGAACATTGGAAACCAGCCGATAAAAGGAGTTGATGATGTTGGTCCTTAGCAGACAAAGAGATGAGTCCATCATGATCGGCGATGACGTGGAAATCACCATCGTCGACGTCCGCGGTGACAAGGTTCGGTTGGGGATCACGGCCCCCAAGCATATCCCGGTCCATCGCCGCGAGATCTACGATGCCATTCAGCGGGAAAAGGCCCAGAAGGCCAGCGGCGAGGCCCAGGCTCCGGCCGGCAACGGCGAGCCCACCCCGACGGAAGAGCCTGCGCGCAAGAAAGCCGATAAATCGGAGAAGGCGCCCCAGGAACAAGAGTAGCCGCCCATTCCCGCCCCTCTTCTCTTTTGACAACCGATACCCCCACCCTCCGGCCCCCCGGAGGGTTTTTCTTGGCGCACAATGCTGCGCCGCGCCACTGTGCCTGTCGCTTGCCCGCCCTTCGGGTCTCATTTCTTCTCCACCGGCCCGGCGACAGGCTCTCCACCCGCCCCTGGGGCTGGCCTGCAATCCGCCCCCCGTACAGCGCAGAAATATTCCTCCGGCATTTCCCGTTTTTTCTGTTGACAGGTCTTACAGATGTAAGATAATGAGTCTGACATCTGTAAGAGGAGACAACCATGGGCAAAGGGAAATTGCGGGCGATGAGCCCGGCGGAAACGGAGATTCTCCGACTGGTGTGGCAGCTCGGCCCGGCCACTGTGCAGCAGATTCATGCGGCGCTGCCGGGGAATCGGAAAGTAGCCTACAAAACCGTGCAGACCTTGCTGCGGCGGCTGGAGCAGAAGGGTTACCTCAAGCACAAAATGGAAGGCAAGGCCCACGTGTTCTGCGCCGCCGTCAAGCGCGAGGCGGTGGTCAAGCGAACGGTGCTGGATTTTGTGGACCGGCTTTTCGGTGGCGATCCCAGGCCGCTGATGCAGTTTCTGGCCGAGGACGGCCGCATCGACGCCGAGGATATTGACGAATTGAGGAGACTCATCGACAAATCATAGCGAACATTGATTACGGAGGTGCTGACGATGGACGCCTATTTGAACCGGGTGGTGTGGTACTTGGCCGCCCAGAGCTGGCAGATCGCCGTGCTGGCCGCGGCGGTCGCCGTGGTGACGTTCGCCCTGCGACACCGCAGCGCACATGTCCGTTACCTGCTCTGGCTGATTGTTCTGGCCAAGTGTCTGGTGCCGCCGCTGCATCCGGTGCCGCTGCGGGTCCTGCCCCAGGCCGTACCGGAAATGGTTCCTTCCATGTTGTCCCCGCCGGCGGGGAGCGGCGAGCGTTCCACCTTCTCAAATCCGGCCCCTCTCGGCTCCCCGAGTCCCCAACGGCCGGGACCCGCGCCCTCACCCACCGTCCCTCCACTCGGTGCGCACCGTCTGTCGGTGGCCGGATGGCTGGGGGTCCTCTGGATCGCCGGGGCCGGTGGCTATCTGATGATGAATCTGCTACGGGCCGTGCGAGGTCACTACTGGCTGTGGAAGACCCGACGGCCCCTTCCCGCGGATGTGGAGGCGAGTACGGCGAATCTCCTGCAAGCCTACCCGGTCCGACGCCTGCCGAGAGTCTGGATTATGAAGGGTGTGGGTCAGCCATTCGTGTGGGGCCTGGGGCGGGGGAGCATCTATGTTCCGCCCGGCTTTCTGGCTATCGAAAGCCCTGACCATCGACGAGACATCCTCTCCCATGAGCTCAGCCATATCGTTCGCCTGGATGCAGCCATCAATCTCCTGCAAGTCATTGCCCAGGCTGCTTTCTGGTTTCACCCGTTCGTCTGGTGGGCGAATCGCAAGACCCGTCAGGAACGTGAGAAATGCTGCGACGAAATGGTCATCGCTTATCTGGGCGCCAAACCCAAGGACTACAGCACGGCGATCGTCAGCGCCCTGATCCAGGCCCAGGAAGCCGCCCGCGCGGTCCCCTCGTTGGCCGTAGCCGGTCCCGTCAAGAACATTGAGGAAAGGATAAGAGCCATGCTAAGACCAGGAAAGAAATTCTACAAACGTCCGAGCCCGATAGCAGCAATTGCGATCCTTCTGGCCGCGCTCCTGACAGTCCCTACCGCCCTGGTGCTGACCGTGCGAGCCCAAACAGAGGCTCCCAAGCCACAAACCCAATCGACGACGCCGCTCCACGAAGCTGCCCGCGCCGGCGACATCGAGAAGGTCAAAGCGCTCATCTCCAACGGCGCCGATGTGAATGCCAAAGATACCAGTCAGTTGGCCACGATGGGCATGACGCCGCTACACTATGCCGCCCTGTATGGTCACAAGGACATAGTAGAGCTACTCATCGTCAAGGGAGCAGACCTCAATGCAAAAGACCAAGAAGGCGACACGCCAGCACTTTCGGCCATAGTGGGCGCACCTTCAAACTCCAAAGAGGTCGTCAGACTCCTCATGGCAAAAGGCGCACAAGTATCCGCTCTCCATATGGCTGCTTACTTGGGCGATGTGGACAAGGTAAGGACTCTCATAGACCAAGGCACAGATGTCGATGCCAGGTGGGCGCATGATACTACACCACTCCTCTTTGCCGTGGTCGGCGGCCAGCACGAAGCGGCACAGTTCCTCATCGGCCAGGGTGCCAATGTCAACGCAAGAGAGATGGAAGGCGGAACGCTGCTGCACGTGGCTGTCAGTTTCGGTGACTACGAGATGGTCAAACTGCTCATTGACAAGGGTGCAGATGTCAAAGCCGTCGAAAAAGGCGGCATGGGAGTACTTGCGCCGCTCGCGGGGAGTATCATGAGAACGCTCGACTTACTGGAGCCAGGTAGAGATAAAACAGAAGCAATGAGATTATGGTGGGACAGCAAAAGAGATATCGTCAAACTCGTCCTGGCAAAGGGAGGTCATATTCCTACGCAGGTGGTGGCGCTCGGGGCATCTCTGGGTCTGAAGGACATGGTCGAGTTGGCTCTTGACGAAGGTGCGGATGTCAACGCGAGAGCCCCGTCAAGGGAGGAAAAGACGCTTCTGCATGAGGCCGTCGACTCCGGCCACAAAGAGTTGGTGCAGTATCTGCTCGATAAGGGAGCAAATATCAACGCCAAAGAACGCCAAGGCTGGACGCCGCTGCACCTGGCTTCGGCAGCCGGTGAAAGGGAAATAGTGGAACTGCTTCTCGCCAAGGGCGCTGCCTTGAATGTCGGGGACATTCGGGGTGGGACGCCGCTGTGGTATGCCAAGAAAGGAGGCCACAGAGAAACCGTTGAATTGTTGCGCAGCCACGGTGCGGAAGAGCAAGCACCTACGATCTCACTGCACGAAGCGGCAAGAGAGGGTGACCTGGCGCAGGTGCAATCTCTTGTTTCAAGGGGGGCGGATGTCAATGCCATGGATGACCGGCTGGCCGCTACACCATTACACTTGGCAGCCTACTACGCGCATCCCGACGTAGTACAATTCCTTATTTCTAAGGGAGCGAATGTCAATGCCATGAATAGATGGAATCGGACAGCGCTCGACGAGGCGGTTGACCGAAATCGTGGCGACATCGCGGAAGTGTTGCGCACGCATGGGGCCAAATCGGGATCCTCTTTGGAACCGGGCGGGCCAAAACCTGCCAGGTCGCTGCTGGAAAGCGCAGCTTACAAGTTTGCCGTTCCCAAGAAGGATCTGGAAATACCTGAGCCGATGCAATCGTGCGCGACAAACCTGCAAAAGATCTATGCCGCAATCAAGAAATACGAGAAGGACAAAGGTACGCTGCCTCACTGGCTTTCAGATCTCGTTCCCGACTACGTGAGCAAAGAGACGCTTTTGTGCCCTCACAAGCCCGTGAATGCCGGTCCACTCCGTCAGGGTCGTGACCCCAGGCTTCCCTGTAGTTACGGATACACATTCGCGCCAGATCGGCGTGGTCTGAAGGAGACGGCCTCTGGCGTAACCAGGCGAGATTGGAAAACCGCACAGGTGGAACTTTTCGGCGATGTGGTTCCCCTGGTTCGCTGTTACATCCACGGCTCACTTGACACCTCAATCATCAACCTTGACGTAAGCGGCAGAATCTACTTGAGTCCGATGTCATGGGAAGAAATGTTTATGCCTGGGTACTATGCACAAAACGAGATAGAGACAGTCAAGCTGCTGGAGAAATCCTCGCGGTAAATCGAGATCATGGCCGAGGTCCTTCACGCCAAAGGCACTGATGTGAGTGGCAACGATTAACAGTGTGGCACAACTCCACTGCTGCTACGTCTCGGTTTCGTTGCGCCAATCGGTGCGGAACCTCGCTGCTTGAACTTCTTGCCCGGATTCTCCTTCCGGCACACCGGCCTTCAGTTACCAACGCGAAGAGCCTCAGCCACGGCTCCCGTGTTCGTCCCAGGCATTATACCTCGCCGACCTTCTGCGCCGGCATGCGGCGAAAGAATAAGCGAGATGCACCACCGGTGAGACGGACGCTGCAAGCGCTCCATGTCTGTGGTGACGCCGTAGGGGCGAACAATCATTCGCCCCTACATGCCCACGGGTTCTACATGCGTTTGTAGCGGGGGCCGCCGCCGCCTTCGGGGGCGGTCCAGCGGATGTTGTCGAACGGGCACTTGCGCTGGCAGGTTTTACAGTGCAGGCAGTTGGACGGATTGGCCGGCTTGACCTCGCCGTGAACCGTCTCGTAGACGCCCGCCGGGCAGAACGTGATGCAGGGGGCGTTGAAGACCGGCACGCACTTCGTCCGACAGATGGTCGGGTCGATGATCTGCAGGTGCGAAGGCTGCTCCTCGCGGTGCGCGGTGGCCGCGACGGCCGTGAAGGTGTCCTTGTCAAAGCTCTGGCTCGGCTTGAGCCGATACCGGACCGTCGTCATCGCCTCAAAGTCTTTCTCAACGTGGAACTTCGGCAGCCAGCCGCCCAAGACCGACAGCGGCATGCCCTGCAGCGGCCCGAACTTCGCCACCGTCTGGCGAAAGTTCTGGGCCAGTTTCATCTCTCTGACGATGTTCGACTGCTCGACATTCTCCGTATACCGCTGCGCCGCCGCGTTGGGGTTGTCGAGTGACGCGACGATGGCCTTGGCCGCCTGAATGCCGGAATCGATGGCGTTGTGGAGGCCCTTGATCTTGAGCATGTTGACGAAGCCGGCACTGTCGCCGAGGATCATCACGTTGCCTTTGCCGATACTGTTGGTCTGCGGGTCGCGCGGGACGGCGTGCCAGCCGCCTTCCGGAATCATCTTGGCGCCGGCCTCGACGACCGTGCCGCCCTCGATGAACTGCTTGACGAACTTGTGCTCCTTGAATCGCACCAGGGCATCCTGGGCATTGAAGTCGCGGTATTTCCAGTCAAGTCCGACGATCATGCCGACGGCCAGATGGTCCTGCTCGCCGGCGTAGACGATGCCGCCGCCGAACATGCCGGGACCGACGACCGGCGTCCAGATGGGGTAGCCCATCGCGTGAACGACCCGGCCGCGAGTGAATTTGTTGTATTGCTCCGGCGTGACTTTGATCAGCTCCTTGACGCCGAGCGAGAAGAGCTGGTGCGACTCGCGCTGCAGGCCCGCTTTCTCGATGAAGCGCTCGGTGACGAGGCCGTCGCAGCCTTCGGCCAGCACGATGAACTTCGCCTGGATCGTCTCGCCCTCGACGTAGTTCGGCTCCTTGTGCCCTTCCTTATTCAGGCCCTGGTCCACGAGCTTGACGCCCACGACACTGTCACCCTCGAAGACAACGTGGTCGGCGGCGAAGCCGGTCAGGACCTCGATGCCCATCCCCTTGGCGATCCCGCCCAGCCACTTCGTGAGCCGGCTGATGGAGAGGGAGTAATCGCCGTGATGAATCATCTGGCCGAAGCCCAGGCCGAGCTTGCGGGCCAGCTTGATCATGGGGAAAATCCCGAATGCCCGGTTCCGGCCGGGCAGGAACAGGATGTCATCCTTGTCGATCACGTTCGCGAGGACCAGCTTGGCCTCATCCGTGTCGCGCCAACCGGGCTTGGCGGCATCGAGCAGCGTGTGCAGCGGCTCTTTCTCCAGCACCGCGCCGGAGAGGTTGTGATTGCCTAAGTCGAGGGCCTTGTCGATCACGCACACATCGAGGTCGGGCTTGAGAACCTTCAATTGGATCGCCGTAGACAGGCCGGCGGGACCGGCGCCCACGACCAGAATCGACGTCCTGCTGTATTGATTGATTGATGATTGTCGATTGTCGATTGTCATTGTCGATTCACTTCAAAAATCGCACTTCAAAAATCAAACATCCTCTCACGCGTGCTCCAACGCTTCCACCAACGATGGGACGATGTCCTCGACGGCTCCGACGATATAGTAATCGCACTGCTTGAAGATGGGTGCGTTCGGGTCGCTGTTGATCGCCACGATCGTCTCCGTGTTCGCGACGCCGATCATGTGCTGGATCGCGCCGGAGATGCCGAGGGCGACGTAGAGCTTCGGGCCGACGGACGTTCCCGTCTGGCCGACCTGGTGAATGCGCCCGATGAAGCCCTGCTCGACGGCGGCCCGCGAGGCGCCGCGCTCGACGGGTGTATCGAGCCTCTTGCTCAGGGCGTTCGTCAGGCTGCCGACAAGCTTGTCGTAGTTGTCGCGGCTCTGCATGCCCTTGCCGCCGGAGACGATGGCGTCGACGTGGAGGTTGACCTGCCCATGACCCAGCTCGGTCTTGATGATTTCGAGACTGACATCGTCTTCGGTCAGCTCGACTTTGTGCTTGATGATTTTGCCTTTGCGGGCGGGGTCGACCGGCATGCGCTTCATCACGCCCGGCCGGGCGGTCGCCATCTGGCTCTTGGAGCTTTTCGTGCGAATGGTCGCCATGACGTTGCCGCCCAGGGCGGGACGGGTCTGCAGCAGCAGACCAATCTCACTCTTGCGCGAGCTGTCGCGGATGTCAAGTCCGGTGCAGTCGGCGGTCAGGCCGCAGCCGGTACGGTACGACACCATCGGGGCCAGCATCCGGCCCTGCGGCGTCGCGGCGTACAGCACGATCTGCGGGACGTACTTGTCAATCGCGTCGGCGATCGCCTTGCGGTACGCCGTCGGGTCGAACTCTCTGAGCAGCTTGTGCTCGATGGCGTAGACATTGTCGGCGCCGGCGGCAATCAATTCCTCGGCCATATGCGAGACGTTCTCGCCGGCGATGCACACACCGACCTTGGTTTCGAGCGAGTCGGCCAGCTCGCGGGCTTTGCCCGTCAGCTCGAAGGTCGCCGGGTGCACCACGCCATCGGCATGCTCGGCGACCACCCAGACCTCGCCTTGGAAAGCGGGCTCGGTCGCTCTGAGGCCTGCGAGCATGTCCTCGAGGGCCTTCTCGTGGAAGCTCGCGCCGGCCGCCGCGAGGATTTTCTCCTGGGCCGGCTTATCAATCTGGTTCACGTCGCTGATATTGAGATCCTTCAGCACCCTGGCCAGCAGGGCGTAGTCCTCCTGCTCCTTGGCCGTGGCTTCGAACCTCCGCTCGAAGAGGCTGGCCCGCCGCTTGGGCAGGACGTACTTGCCGTCCGCCTTCTTGCCGCCGGTTGCGGCCTGGCCGTCACCTTTTTTGAAGCTCTCCACGATGATGCCGGCCACCTCCTTCACATCGGCGAGCCGGCGACACTTGCGGGTGCTCTTGCCCGGCGGGAAGACGCGGATCACCGCCGTCTTGGAGCCCTTGGCCCCGATGAACGTCGCGTTGATATCGTTCGCGCCCCACTGAATCACGGGGGCCTTGTTCGCCCAGCGCACGCCGGCAAAGGTCGAGAACAGCGGGAACTCGTATTTGGCCACGGTGATTACGGCCGGCAGTTTCTTGGCCGCCACGGTCTGGCTGCCGCCGCTGATGATGCGGGTGAACTCGAACCGCTTCTTCTTGTACTGGGCCCCCGTCACGTACGCGATGCAGGGCAGGCCCAGCTCTTCGGCGATCTGGGCGGGCACCTGGGCCGTATCGCCGTCAACCGACTGCATGCCCGAGACTACAAAGTAGTTGTCGCCGCACTTGAGCAGGTCTTTGGTAATCTTGCGGATCGCAAAGGCCAGCGGGTTGGCCGTCGCCACGGTGTCCGCGCCGCCCAAAGCTCGGTCGGTCAGCAGCACAACCTGATCGGCCGCCCGGGCCAGGCTGTACCGCAGCACCTCCTCGGCCATCGGCGGACCCATCGTAACCGCGACGATCCTGGCCTTGGCATCCCCGCTGATTTTCTTCATGTGATTCGCGAAGGCCAGCGCCTGCGTGTCCAGCTCGTTGATCACATTGGCCAAACGCGACCGCACGAGCGTGCCCGTCTCCGGGTCAAACGCATTGTCCGTGATCTGCGAGACATCCGGAACCTGCTTGACCAGAACGATATAATCACTCATAAGTTGACTTCTCCAACCAACGAAAGCACCTCCGGCGCCGAAGGTTCTTCGAGCGTGGATAAGACGTATCGTCTCAGCCGCCCCGCCACATCTGTACTACACCCTGCCTGTCTGTGATGTTCGTCCAAGCTTGTCAGACCACCACTTTGCGTGCGACTTACTCTTGCCGCCGGAATTGGCGCGTGCGAAATTTCGCATTGTAGGGCGAGCGTCCTCGCTCGCCGAAAAAGTCGTGCGGGGACGCACGACCTACCAGAGCCACCAAGGCGGGTCGCGCACCACTTTCTGCCTCGATAGTAAAAGATGCGCATGATAGGTCCGCGTTACCTCACTGTCAACCGGTTTTGGTCAAAACCCAGCGAGAAGTATCCGATTCGACACCCACCATTTGCAGCGCCCCGTCACAACAAACCGCACCCCACTGCGCAACGCCTGAGCAGGCCTGGACTTCCCCACCGCCGGCGCCCCGCGGCCGCGGGAAAACGTCGCTACTTCACGACTTTGTTGTAGCGGTGCGTGGGCTGGGGGCGGCCGGGACGCAAGGATCGGACGTGGTGAACGTCTATTCGTATGCGCGGGGCGGCGGTTTGGGCCAGAGCGTCGCGCACGATTCGTTCCAACTTCTCCGGCGGCATTTCCACGCGGGCGTTCAAAGTCAGGTTAGCCTCCGCTGCCGAGCCATCCGTCTGGCCCTGAAGAATGGGTGCGGACTCCCGACTGGTCAGGCTGCCGATGCAATGGGTGTGGCCGCTGGTGAGCAGGAGTTTGACGTGGCCGATGCGGGCGCGTCGGTCGCGGAACTGCGTCTGCAATTCGCGCAGCAGGTCTGAGCAGAAGGTCCGCCAATCGACTACACCCAAAATCGTCGAGAGGCGAATACCCGCGTTCAGCCAGCCCAGCACCGCCTCGCCGGCGGCGTAGACATCGTAATTCACGTCAACGATGCGCACGCCCGCCTCCCGCGTCGCGAGCACCTCGTCCAGCCACAGCTCGACGCCCTGCCCGCTCCGTGCGGAGAGGAAGCGCACAGTCGCTTTCGGAAGCTGTGCCAAGACGAGTTCCTCCAGGCGCCGGCACTGCTCGGGCGAAATCAGGTCGGTCTTATTCACGACCAGCAGGTCCGCCTCTTCGAGTTGTTTGCGGAAGATATAGGCGGCATCAGGATGCAAGGCGTCGCCATCGTCGCTCAGGATCTGCATCAGGCGCGACGGGTCGGCCAGCACGGACAGCGGCGCCAAGACGAACTGCTCGCTGAATCTATCCTTCAACGGCTGCAGGATCGTGGCGGACAAGTCGGTGCAACTGCCCACCGGCTCGCCGATCAACACGTCCACCTCCGACGCCAGCAGTTTCTCCGCCGCATAGATCAGACCCGCGAAATTACAGCAGAAGCAGCTCCCCGCCACCTCGCGGACGTTCAAGCCTTTCTCCACGAGCCATTTCGTGTCGACGAGGTCCGGCGCCTGATCGTTCGTAATCAGCCCGACGCGTTTGCCCCGCTTCAGCAACAGCTCGGCCGCCTGCCACAGCAGCGTGGTCTTGCCCGCCCCGAGAAATCCGCCGACGAAAAGCAGTTGCACTTTCTTCATGACGTGCGATGAGCTCCAACATGTGAGCCAGTTGCCTGGGCGGCTCGCAGACCAGGGGCACTTCGAGTCCGGGGGGAAATCGGGGCGAGTGGACTTGAACCACCGACCTCTTGGTCCCGAACCAAGCGCTCTAGCCAAACTGAGCTACGCCCCGGTCGCCGAAACTATTATTCTACCACCGGTTTCGGAGAACGCAAGGTTATAACAGATTCATCGGGTCAATATCAATAGCAATTTTAACGGCGGGTCGAATGGGCCGGTCGGCCCGCAGGGTGCTGAAGAGCCGGCGCATCACGGCGGCGTCCGGCGTCTGCACGATAATCTGGATGCGATGGAACCGCTCGATCCGGCTGATCACCGCGGGCATCGGGCCGCGGATTTTCGCGGGCAGCCGCTGCTGCTGGACGATGCCGTCGATCCGCTGGCGCATTGCGTTGGCGGCCGCCTCGAGCTTGTCGTACTTCTGATCGCGCAGCATCACAATGGCCAACCGCCAGTACGGGGGCAGATCGCACGCCTGGCGGTGCTTGAGCTCCTCGCGGACGAAGCCCTCGAAGTCCTGGGCCAGCGCGAATTTGACTGCCGGCTGCTCCGGAAAATACGTTTGCACGAAGACGAGTCCTCTTTTCTCGGACCGACCCGCCCGGCCCGCCACCTGCGAAGTGAGCTGGAACGTCCGCTCGTTCGCCCGAAAGTCCGGTAAATACAGGCACGTGTCGGCGCTGACGACCCCGACGAGCGTGACGTTCGGGAAGTGCAGACCCTTGGCGAGGATTTGGGTGCCGGCGAGGATATCGATCTTACCCTGCCCGAACTCGCTGAGCAGGCGGTAGTAATCCTGGCTAGCCATCGAGTCGCTGTCCACGCGGGCGATGCGGGCCTGCGGGAACCGCCGGGCCAGTTCCTCTTCGAGCCGCTGCGAGCCGACGCCGATCATGGTCATCGGCTTGCCGCACAACGGGCAATCACGCGGCACCAGCGTCTGGGCCAGGCAGTAATGGCACATCGCGTAGCCGTGCTCCATGTGCCGGCCCGTCACCGTGGTCAGGTGCGTCGCGGGGGTCTTCGTCTTGTGGAACGTCAGCGAGGCGTCGCAGTTGCGGCATTGCAGCGTGTGCTTGCACGACGAGCAGAACACGAAATTGCTGTAGCCCCGCCGGTTCAGCAGCAGAATCGCCTGCTCCTGGCGGGCCAGCGCCTGGGCGAGGTGTTCCACCAGCGGCTCGCTCAGCAGGTCCAGATGATGCTGCCTGAGGCGACTCTCGCGCATATCGACCAGCCGCATCTCGGGCATCGGCAGGTCCATCACCCGCTTCGACAGGCGCACGAGCGTGAAGCTTTCCCGCGTGCGGCAGTTGTGCAGGGTCTCCAGCGACGGCGTCGCGCTGCCCAGCACGCAATGAGCGCCGGCAAGCTGGGCCCGCTTGATCGCCACGTCCCGGCCGTGATAGCGCGGCGCGGTGTCCTGCTTGTAGCTCGGCTCGTGCTCCTCGTCCACGACGACCAGACCGAGATTCGGAATCGGCGCAAAAATGGCCGACCGCGCCCCGATGACCACGTCGATCTCGCCGGCCTTGGCCTTCTGCCACCCCTGGTTGCGCTGGGCCCCCGTCAGGCCCGAGTGCAGTACGGCAATCCGCGCGAAGCGGGCCGTGAAACGCTGCACCGTCTGGGCCGTCAGGGCGATTTCCGGCAGCAGCACAATCGCGGCCTTGCCCTTCCGCACGACCTCCTCGATAGCCCGGACGTAGAGCTCGGTCTTGCCGCTGTCGGTCACGCCGTGCAGCAGCGTCACGCCGAACCGGCCCGTCGCAAGCTGGCGGTTAATGTGCTCCAGGGCGCTCCGCTGGTCGTCGTTGAGCGTAACCTCCTGGGCCTCGGTCGACATCCCCTCCGGCACCACGGGCAAGCCCGTGAAGACCCGCCTCTCGACAATCCGCACGACCTGGTCGCCGGCTAAGTGCTTCACGGTCGGTTGGCGGCAATCGACCGCCTCGAGCAGTTCCTCGATGCCGACCGCCGCATCTGCCGAGAACGCCTGCCGCTCCCGCAGCATGGCGACAATCTTCTTCTGCTTCGGCCCTTTCAGACCGCCGAGCATCTCCTCCCACGAGGGCCCGAGATACACGTACCGCCGCCGCTTGAGGCCCGCCGCCTTCTTGACCGCCCCCGGCACCATCGCCGCCAGGACCTGGCCGAGCGGGCAGACGTAGTAGTCGCCGATCCAGAGGGCCAGCTCCATCATCTGCGAGCCCAGCAGAGGCGCCTCATCCACCACCCGGCGCACCGACTTGAGCCGCCCCCCGCCTTCCTTGCCCCCAAAGGACCTCTCGGCCGGAACATCCGACTCCACGCAAAAGCCCACCTCCAGCTTATTGCTCTTGCCGAACGGCACCTCGACCCGCTGGCCGACCTGAACCGGCCACAGCTCATCGGGCACCAGATAATCGAATTCCGTGTCCGCACCCGAGGACTCGACCGCCACGCGGACCACGTGCGTGCCGCCCGGCTGCTCCTCTTTCCGCCGGCCCGCACCGGCCGCCGCCTCCGAGAACAGACTTGACGTTACCTCTTTACCGCTCATGACTTAGCATTCCCTTGACCAATTCCCCTCGCCCCGCCAAAATACCGCCCGCCCCCCGCGCCGTCAAGGCCATGCGAACCTCGCCCCCGAGCCGGCCAAAATTGGCTTTGTTTTTCGCGAAGCCACAACCCGCAATTCTTCTCATAACCCTTTTCACAAGCGAGGCTTATCATCGTCTTACGGAAGTATGTATCTTACGCACAGAGAGGAAAGCGAATGATAAGTGAGACGGTAGGATTTGGCAAGAGTGACGGATTATGCTTGGCGCGCGATGCGACAGGCGGTTTCATAGGTGCCGAAAGAGACAGAGATTGCACAGTTTGGAGGCACCACAAGTATGGATTGGCGGTATTTCCCAGACTTATTCAAAGGCATGTTCGTCTTAGGTCACGGCCTTCTTGGGACAGTAGCGACCTACCTCTCTATTGGACCGCTTGTACTCTGGGCATTTCCCGGATTGTGGGGTAGGAAGATGAAGACGAGACTTAAAAAAATCCGGAAACATCTTGGTGTGGCTTTTGTGGTGCTGTTTCTTGGCGGCGTGATCTTTACGTCAGAACGGATTTACACAAAGAAGCAAGTGCAATTCGCGACCCCTAACGAACTGATATCATCAGTCTTGCCGAGCAAAATCATCAGGGTGGTGGACTTGGCGATGCTGGACGGTGTAGTCCGAAAGAGAATCTTTGTGGATTGTGATATCTACGGACCAGCCATACTCAGCGCCCGAGGCGAAAACAACATATATGATAGCTTTATCCAGGGTGACCCAGAAGGTAGTTTCATAAAGACGAGCAATCAAACCATTATAGGAGCAGTAATATACGAGGATTGCACATTCAGGAATTGCCGCTTCTACAATGTTGGCTTCATAGGTACTCCTGAGTGGATAGAAAAGCTGAAGTCTCAAATCACGTTCGTTGCTCCGCAGACAATTGGCAACGCGGGCGATCTTAACACGGTAATAACGACAATGATGGCGAGCCAAGGAAGGCGTCTTGAGAAGGAATACCCTCTGGGATACGCAGTGATTGGGTCCGCAGGCGACAAGAGAATGATATTGCCGCGCAGTCCTAAATTCGAGGTCGATTGGGACAACCTTAGCGTGCAGAGAAATGAGAAGAACATAATATCCATAGGGTTCACCCAATTACGAGAAAAAGAACACAATGTGACGCTTAAGAATCTTGGTCTGGGAATGCCTGCGATACCGGGACTGAAATCTGAACTCGCGAGATTCTGGAGCGTCGTAGTATACGGGGAATGCCTGCATGTAGATTCTGGTGGCTTTGTGGTTGCTCTTGGCTTCCAGGAAGTCATCTCTCCAGAAAAATGAAGACTTTGCAATTTTTTACTTGACGCACAAATCTGGTGTAGTATAATCGCCATCATGGAAAAGAAAATAAGACATCCAGGCGAACCGAAGTCCGAAGTGCTTAAGGCCATCCCAAAGGCGTGCGTCGATGAGACGGCGGCGGTGGAGTTCATGGAGAAACAGCGGTGGGGCGATACGCCGCGCTGCCCGCACTGTGACAGCACAGAGGTTGTCATGGTCATGGATAAAGACGGGCAGCAGCGTAATAAGCGCTTCCTCTGGCGGTGTCACCACTGCAAAAAGCAGTTTACGGTCCGAGTCGGCACCATCATGGAGGATAGCCGGATACCATTGCGGTTCTGGTGCTGGGCGTTCTGGTCTGCCTGTGCATCGAAGAAGGGCGTGAGCGCCTTGCAGATCAGCCGCGAGTGCAACCTGTCGTACAAGTCGGCCCTGTTCCTCATGCACAGAATCCGATGGGCTATGGCTACACCAAAGCCAGAGGATAAGTTCAAAGGGACCGTTGAGGTCGATGAAACCTATGTCGGCGGCAAGCCTCGGAATAGGCACACCAGTAAGCCGGGCAGAGGCACAAAGAAAACGCCGGTGGTCGCCATCGTCGAACGGTTGGGACGGATTCGGACCCGCGTAGTGCCGAACGTCACAGCCAAGACTCTCAAGAGGGAAATGGATGCAACTATCGACCAGTCGGCCCGCCTCTGCACAGATGAGTTGAACACCTACAGAGGTATCGGCAGAAAGTACGCTGGCGGTCATGGCTCGGTTATGCACTCTGCTGGCGAATACGTCAATGGGACGGACCATGTAAACACCTGCGAAAGTTTCTTCGCCCTGCTGAAGCGCGGCATTTACGGAACATTCCATGCGGTGAGTCGTAAGCACCTTCACCGGTACGTGTCTGAGTTTGAATTCAGGTGGTGCACCCGTCGTCTCGATGATGGCGAAAGAGTCTGGGCGGCGATCACTGCTGGAGAGGGCAAGCGGTTGATGTACCGTCAGCCAGTACGGAAAGAGCCGCCCGAATCGAACAGTGTTGCGGACGTTCCGGGGCAACCATTAGTATGGCAGGAATGATGGAGACGGCGGGAGTCGAACCCGCACCCCTGGGGTCTAAGGTCCTGGAGCGGAACCGTCCCGTCCCCATCAAACATGGCCGCAGTGGGAGTTGAACCCACAGAGGGCATTCACGCCCACCAGATTCCACGTCTGGCGCGTTTGCCTGTTTCGCCATGCGGCCAAACATAAAGGGTTCTACACAGACTTAAGTAAACGGAATCTGCGTAGAACCCTGTTTTTTTGTTGACATGGTGGAGGCCGAGGGTACAATGGGACGTACCAAGGGCGATCATGGTGGTCTTCCATGACTGCTGTCCTTAACGAGGTTCTGATTGTCCTTGAGACCAGCGGGAACGTCAATTCCTACTGGTCAAATCAAGTCGGGTTGCCTTGCCCGGAGCTACGGATTACCCTGCCAAGAGTGCTCCGTAGCTTCCGGACTCGGCCTCACAAGAGGCCCACCCCGCAAGGCGACAACCCGTTCCTGTTCCTTGCGGTGTGTACCTTAGTAGCTTCATCGGCTTCATAGACCTTCACCTCCTTTCCCGTTAGAAGGAGTTCATTGTGGCCCATAGTGACAATGCACTATCAGCCCGTAAGAGTTCATGGGGGTGCTTCCGTGTCACGCAGAGCCTCTTGGACACGTCAGCGGTGCTCGCAATATATTGTTGGACAGAATCCTTTCCAGGCGCTATTATGCTGTAGCGCGCAGCCCAGACAAACGCTATTAACCGCATGCTACGTTAGCAGATCGGTCGCGTGGCGTCAAGGACAAAATGCTTGACGGAGCCTTATATGAGCAAGAAGGCAAAGAAGGTACAGAAATGCGGCCCCAAGCCTGACATTCTAAAGCTTGAGGGCAATTGGCAAAGTGCTGTAAAGAAAGCACTTACAGCAAAACCACCGAAGAAATCGAGGTAATCAGTTGATGGTCACTCACCGTCCATCCTTGCTTTTTGTGCGTAAAGTACATACTTCCCTCGTCTTAGCCTCCGGCAAATTGGCTTTGTTTTGACAAATCGCATCCTGCCCCGCCCGTTCCCGCCAGCCGGGACGGCGGAACGGAACAATGGAATAATGGAATCTTGGAATGATGGGCCACATCCGTGACTCTCGTCCAACCAACGTTCCGCTTATCATCTACCTCTGGTCACACACCAGCGGCCGGCACATCGCTCACCGCCATGTTGCACACATATTAAACTCCGGCCTCGTATTTGACAACCAAGAAATGTCCCTGATTCAAAACATCTAATCCTTCGCCGGCGCGGTCGCGGAACACTGACATCGAATTCTGGAGCAGCCATAATCAAGTCCGCTTTGCTTGGCCCGAAACCGCCCTGCGAGGATCGAGAGGCGCGGCGAGCAGGCTCGTTGGAGATTAGGGATGGCGAGAAAATGTACCTGACACCTTCAGCCGGTCAAATTCTCCCACAATCCACGGGACGATTGCGAAATCCTGTTGCGTTGGGCGGCTGGATGTGATATAAGAAATTACGGACGTCTGGTTTCTTGGCGGTGTCGCAACGCCTTGGAGTGAGCGACCGTGCGACGAATGGGATTCGGAGGCCCTCATGCAACGTGTCTCGTCATGCGCGTGCCTCAAGGGGAGATGGGCTGAATCCACACCTATCTCGCGTCTACCTCTGTTCCCGTATGGCTCCGCACATCGTCTTTTCGGAAAGGGTGTGATCCTGCATGTATGTCGCGCCATGGGGCCGCGCTGAGTCGGCCCGGCGAACGCCATAACAACACAATTCCATAGGCTCAATGAAAAGGAGGACTAACAATGGTAACGAAGAAATGGCTTTTGGTGGGAATTCTCGCTTTGTTCAGCGTGCGTGTGGCGATGGCGGACCCGCCTGCCGTACACCCGACGACCGGAGAACCACTGGTGGTAACGTGTCTCAGGGGCACTCCGGATGCCATTGACGGAGATCTGAGCGACTGGAACCTGGCAGCGATGACCCCGGCGGTCCTCGATGTGGCAGGCCAATTGTATACTGGGCAGGCCAGTTGGAGCAACGCTGAGGACTGTAGCGGACAGTTCTATCTGCTCTGGGATGATGAGAAGATCTACATGGCGGTGGTGGTGAAGGACGACAAGCTGTCCATGACCAAGACCGGCGGCGATATCTGGAATGCGGACTGTATCGAGGTGTTCTTCTCCGCGCCGGAAGCCGTGGCCGCCCATTCCGCGACGACCCATTACCAGTACGGCTTCAATGCCAATAACCAGAGATGGAACTGGTGCAACATGGACGGCACGGGTGCGACCGAGCCCACGTACCTGCAGGTCGCCTCCTCCCAAACTGAGGATGGCTACATCTGCGAAGTCTCTATCGAGTACAAACGAATGCTTTCCCTGGACTTCGTCGCTGGCAATGCCATCGGTTTCCACCCTGTCATTGACGATACGGAAGCCACTGACCGGGAGATCCAGATGACCTGGACCAGCCGTGAAGCTCATGACCAGAGTCAGGGATTTGGGCATTTGATTCTCTCCTCCGACGCCGCCGGGGCGACGGCATTCAGTTATAGTCCGACTCCGTCACGCGGCGCCATCAATGTGCCTATTGGCACGATCCTCTCCTGGAAGACGGGCAAATTTGCGGCGAGCCACGATGTCTATTTTGGCACGGCGCTCAATGCTGTCACCGAGGCGACGCGCGACAATCCCATGGACGTGCTGGTTAGCCAAGGCCAGACGGCTACGGAATTCCATCCGACGGACCTCGCCTACGGCAAAACCTACTACTGGCGAGTCGATGAGGTCAACGCCCCGCCGGATTCCACGATCTGCAAGGGCAATGTCTGGAGCTTCACCATCCAGTCGCAGACCGCGTGGAAGCCCTATCCCCCCGATGGCATAAAGAACGTCGATCTGGAGCAGGACCTGAGCTGGCAGAAGGGCATGGGCGCCCTGTTCCATATGATCTACTTCGGAGATGACTTTGAGAAGGTCAGCAGTATCCCCGCCGGTGGCTGGATGTCCGTCACGGCGGCCTATGATCCCGGCACCCTGCAGCTCGATAAGACCTACTACTGGCGGGTCGATGAGTTCACGGGACCCGTTACCCGTAAGGGCCCCGTCTGGAGCTTCACCACCCGTGGGTCCGGCGGCGGCGTCAAAGCCCAGTACTTCAAGGGCATGGCGTTGGCTGGCGATCCTATCCTGACGCAAACCGAAGGCTCCATCGACCATAGTTGGGCCGGTGAGATCGCGGCGGGTCTGGCCGACAGTGTCTCGGCCCGCTGGACGGCCAATCTCCAAGTCCCGTTCACCGAGTCCTATCGGCTCATCACGACCAGTGATGACGGCGTGCGCCTGTGGCTCGATGGCCGACTGGTTATCGACAACTGGACGGACCATGGGACCACCGACAATTCCACCAAGGCGGACCTGATCGTCGGCCAGAACTATTCGATTCGCATGGAGTATTATGACAATACCGGTGGTGCGGTCGCGCAGCTATCCTGGGAGAGTGCCTCGCTGCCCCGGCAGATCATTCCGCAAGGCTGGCTGCAACTGCCCCTGTGGGCCACGAGCCCATCGCCCACCAATGGATCGCCTCATGCCGTCCAGAACGCGCCGCTTCAGTGGCTCGCCGGCGACGAGGCCACGCACCATGACGTGTACTTCGGTGATAATGCCGAAGCGGTAGCCAATGCCGACAGCTCGACCACGGGCATTTACCAGGGCCGGCAGGCGGTGGCGGAAAACACCTTTGATCCGGGTCCGCTGGAGTGGAACAAGACCTACTACTGGCGGGTCGATGAGATCAATACCGCTAATGCCGACAGCCCGTGGAAAGGCGCCGTCTGGAGTTTCACCACGGCTGATTTCGTTATAGTGGAAGATTTCGAGAGCTACACAGACGACGAAGGCAGCGAGATCTTCTCGACCTGGATCGACGGCTGGGCCGACAGCAGTTCCGGCTCACGCGTCGGCTATCTGAATCCCCCGTTCGCCGAGCGGACGATCGTCAACAGTGGCTGGCAGTCGATGCCTCTGGACTACAACAACGTGAATTCGCCGTATTTCTCCGAGGCCCAGCGAACCTGGGACGCGGCACAGAACTGGACGGTGAACGGTGTCGACACCTTGACTCTGTACTTCCGAGGCGCAGCAAGGAACGACGCGGAGAAGCTGTACGTGGCGCTGCAGGACAGTGCCGGCAAGACGGCTGTAGCCGTCAATCCGAATCCCGACGCCGCGCGCGCCACCAAGTGGACCGAGTGGAAGGTTCCGCTGAGCAGCTTCGCCGGTGTCAATGCCGCCAAGATCAAGAAGATGACGATCGGCTTGGGTGACCAGGCCAGTCCGAAGCAAGGCGGTGCCGGCATCGTCTACATCGACGACATCCGCGTGACCAAGCCTTAACCATAGGCCACCCATGATGCCCCCAGGCATTTGATGATGGCAGACGTCCGAAAGGGCTGCGAGCATTCACCGCAGCCCTTTCCTGCTATTCGGGGCGCATTCGAGGTGTCAGGTATATTTTGTCGCCACCCAAAATCTCCAAGGCCGACCCCAACGCCTCTCATTTCTCATGGGGCGGTCGTGGGTCACCCTGCGCTTGTCAAGCGGCCATCGGACCGCTGTGACATTTGCGAATGCACGACGGTGGGGTCAGCTCTTAGTTTAAGCTTTAGCGTGTGGACCACCTGGAAGAACGCTGCTACCGCTTGAAGAGGGCGCGGTCGAGGACGGTGGCGCGGATGAAGTCGGCGAGACCTTGGAAGCCGGACTGGGCGGCCGCGGAGGCGATCAGGGCTCTATCGATGGTACGTGCCGTCTTGGCGGCGCTGCTCGGATTTTTCGCTGATCACGGTGCCCTCGCGCACGTCGAGGCCGAGGCGGGCGATCAGGGTCCGGATGTAGTCGAGATGCGGGCACGGCGGCGCGTGGTAGTTGTCGTTCGTCATGCAGGAGGACAACTGCACGACGATCCCGTCCTTCCCGATGCCCTCCTTCTTGGCAATCGTGCGGAGCAAGCGCGTGAGCTTGCGGTGGGTCGCCCGGCCGCAGCAGCCGCCACAGGTCATGCCCAACGTGCGGTAGGACTTGTCCCTCGGATAGTCCGCGAAGCCGCCGGTCCGCTCGTGGAACGCCCTCTCGCACTGATACCCCGGGCACCGCTCTTTCACGATGTGGCATTGCAGGATGACGATGTATTCTTTCTGCGAGAGATCCACTTTTTGTGTCCTTTCCATGCTCCGCTGCGCCGCGGCCTCAGAGTTTGAAATGCTCGGTGGCCACGTCGTTGATGTAGCTGCCGATCGCCAGCGATGCGGTGGCGGCGGGCGAGGGGGCGTTCAGGACGTGGATGGCGTGGCCGCGCGTCTCGATCTTGAAGTCGTCCACCAACTCACCCCTCGGGCCCAGTGCCTGGGCGCGGACGCCCGCTTTGCCGGGATGAATGTCCTGGGCCTGCAACGAGGGAATCAGCCGCTGCAACTGCGCCAGGAGCAGCTTCTTCGAGAAGGCCCGGGCATACTCGCCGAGTCCGTACCGCCAATGACGGGCAAACAGCCGCCAGGTGCCCGGATACGAAAGCGATTCCCAGGAATCGCGGAGGCTGAAGTCGGTCCGCCGGTAGCCTTCCCGCCGGAAGGAGAAGACCGCGTTCGGGCCGCACTCGACGGAGCCGTCGATCATGCGTGTGAAGTGCACGCCGAGGAACGGGAACGCCGGGTTCGGGACCGGGTACACGAGGTTCCTCACCTTGCCCGCGGCCTGGCCGTCCAGCTCGCAATAATCGCCGCGAAATGGAATGATGCGCACTTGCGGCTCGACGCCGTCCATGCGGGCGACGCGGTCGCACTGCAGGCCCGCGCAGTTGATGATGAACCGCGTGTTGAAAGCGCCCTTGCTCGTCAGAACATTCGTGTAGAAATCGTGCTTGTCGAAGCCGGTGACCTCGTGGGAGACAAGCACTTGGCTGCCCGTCCCCCGAATCAACTCCGCGAGCTTGTCGGCCACCTTCACGAAATCGATAATGCCGGCGGAGGCGACGTGAAGGGCCGCGATCCCCACGGCGAAAGGCTCGATCTGCCTGATGCGCTCCGGCCCGATTCGTTCGAGACCTTCCACGCCGTTTTGCTGCCCGTTCTCGAAAATCCGCTCCAGCGCGGGCAGCTCGGCCTCGTCGGTGGCCACGATGAGCTTGCCGCAGATTTCGTGCGGGATGCCTTGCGCGCGGGCGAACTCGATCAGTTCCTTGCGTCCGGCGGCACAGGTCCGGGCTTTGGCCGAGCCCGGCTTGTAGTACAGCCCCGAATGAATCACGCCGGAATTGTGCCCGGTCTGATGGCCCGCCAGCCGGTCCTCCTTCTCCAGCACGACCAGCCGCAGGCCCGGATGGCTCGTCGCAATCTTATACGCCGAAGCCAGCCCGACGATCCCGCCCCCCACGATGACAATATCATAATCAGTCTTCGACTGCATGCCTGCCTATCCTTGCATCCAAACCGCCCCCTCGCATCGTAGCATACAACCCCCCCCGCCCGCCCGTCAATGCCCCACGGGTCACACCGCCCCTCCCACGGATGGCAATTCGGTTGAGATTTGACGCTGAATCTGGTATAGTCGAGTGAAGGAGATATAACACGAGTGTGCCGCAGCGGAGGCTCACTGCCCGGTGCGTGCGCAGCCGGATGCAGAATGTCCCGGCCAAAATCGGAGGTGAGATATGTGGGATGCAATTGGCCGTCGGGTGTGTGCAACAGCAGTTGCTTTCATTCTGACTATCGTCTGCACCGCGACAGCTAAGTACAGCGGCGGGACGGGAGAGCCGAACGACCCGTACCAGATCGCCACCGCCGCCGATCTGATCGCCCTCGGCGAGACTCCCGCCGATTACGACAAGCACTTCATCCTGACCGCCGACATCGACCTGGACCCCAACCTCCCGGGCCGACGCGCCTTTGCAGGCGCAGTGATCGGCGGCCCACTGGCGCGGGCAGAGCTGCCAGTGCCAGAAGTGGAGGGCGATCAGGGCACGCCCTTCACAGGGGTCCTGGATGGCAACGACCATGACATCAGCAATTTGGTGATTCAGACATCCTGGAACAGCAATCCGGGCGCGGGAGGCGACTACGTCGGCTTGATTGCCATAATTGGGGAGAAGGGTCAGGTGAAGCGCCTGGGTCTGCAGAGCGTGAGCATCGATGCTGGTAACGCAGAGTTTGTTGGCGGCTTGGCCGGAGAGAACCGGGGGACAATCTTGTCGTGCTACTCTTCCGGTCGCGTGACGACATTTGGTCTTGTCGGCGGACTGGTCGGAGGCCAGTACATGGGGACCATTACGTCGTGTCATTCCGACGGTAGTGTCAAGGGTGTCAGGGTGGGCGGCCTGGTGGGACTGCTTTGGACGGGCACGGTTTCCTCGTGTCATTCTACCGCCAGCGTTGAGAAGTATCATCAGATCAGCGACATGATCGGTTATTTCGAGTACGCGGGGGGACTGGTGGGAAGAAACTGGGCTGCCACTATCTCCTCCTGCTACGCAAGCGGAGACGTAACCGCCGATGTTCTGGCCGGCGGATTGGTGGGCACCAACAATGAGGGCACGATCCGCGCCTGTTATGCGAGCGGCAAGATAACGGGACGGGATATCGCCGGTGGCTTGGTCGGCAGCAACGGCGGAAGCATCGTTTCCTGCTATGCGACAGGCGACGTCAGTGGAAGATGGGACGTGGGCGGGCTGGCAGGACGGGCTGCCGATGGCAGCGTCGCGACCAGCTACTCCGTCGGGAAAGTGACGAGCGGTTCCAGTGCTGGTGGGCTGGTCGGAGGAGACGGCTCTACCTGGGTCTTTCTGTCCTATTGGGACTTGGAAACGAGCGACATCACCAATAGTACCGGCGGCGAGGGCAAGACCACCCAGCAGATGATGAGTGCCGCCACCTTCGCCGGTTGGGGGCATGATGGCCAATGGGTTCTGGAGGAGGGGAAAGACTACCCCCGTCTGGCGTGGGAAGGGCGTCCGGGTCTGCCCCTCACAGACCCCCCTCGCACTTACAGCGGCGGCACCGGAGATCCCAACGATCCCTACCTCGTACGGACAGCAGAGGATCTTATCTGCCTTGGCAAGTCTCCCGGCGACTGGCACGCCGCCTTCGCGTTGGTCAGCGACGTCGATTTGTCTTCGATCCATCCGGACGAGTTGCTTCGCATCGGCACCTTGGCGCTTCCCTTTACCGGGGTCTTCGATGGTCGGGGCCACACGGTGCGAGCCCTCCGCATTGAGATGACGCGGGGAAGCTACTCAAACATGGTGGGCCTGTTTGGCCGCATCGGTCCGTCCGGTGCCATGCGTCACCTTCACTTGGCGGATGTTGACATCGCGGGAGAAGACTGCGTCGGAGGTCTTGTCGGGTCCAACGAGGGATCTATCCTGGCTTGTTCCGTCACGGGTAACGTGACCGCGTCGGGTATAGCCGGCGGCCTGGCGGGGGAAAACAAAGGCACGATGGCTTCGAGCTGCGCAACGTGCACCGTTCGCGGAAGCCGGGTTATTGGCGGCCTGGTTGGTGGGAACCGCGGCACGCTCTCCTCCTGCTATGCCATGGGCACAGTGGAGGGGGACGACTACGTCGGCGGGTTGGCCGGAACGAACTCGGGTGGTGTAGCAAAGTGCTACAGTGCGAGCGTAGGTCAGGGCCAGCGGTATATCGTCGGCGGGTTGGTCGGATATAACGACCCGGACTACGGCACGGTGGCCGATTGTTTCTGGGACATGAATACGTGGGGGCCGACCTGGGACGACCTTGGCATAGGTAGAACCACTACCGAAATGCAGACGGGCAAGACCTTTTTAGACGCCGGCTGGGATTTCGTGGGCGAGACGGCCAATGGCACGGAGGATATCTGGTGGATTGACGAAGGGAAGGATTATCCGCGCTTGTGGTGGGAGCGGACGGCCAGGTATGGCGGTGGGACAGGGGAGCCGAATGATCCGTACCTCATCTACACGGCCGAGCAGATGAACGCCATCGGGGCCGAGCCGAACGATTGGGGCAAGTGCTTCAGGCTCATGAACGACATCGACCTGTCGGGCTTCGATGGCAAGGACGGGCGGCCCATGTTCCACATCATCGCTCCTGATATCGATCCGGCCAGCATCTACTACCAGGGCACCGCTTTCACCGGCGTCTTCGATGGGGGCGGGCATAAGCTCTCGCATCTGACGATCACGGGCGTCAGTTATCTTGGTCTGTTCGGAGAATTGGCCGACGGGGCGCAGGTCTACAATCTGCAGATCGAGGATGCGAACGTAACCGGCTCCGGCGACTTCATCGCCGCCCTCGTGGGGGAGAGCCGGGCGGCGATCACCCACTGCTCCAGCACCGGCGCGGTCCACGCCACGGGCAAGGTCGGGGAACGTGCCTATAATGTCGGGGGACTCATCGCCTCGAATTTCGGCGACGTGACGTCCTGTCACAACACTGCTGCCGTCACCGGCGGAACCGACGTCGGCGGACTCGTGGGAAGTAACTGGGGAATCCTCACCCGGTGCTACAGTACCGGCAGGGTCCGCGGGGGTGGGTCCGTCGGCGGGTTTGTCGGAGAGAACCTCAGCATTGTGGACGGCTGCTATGCCAGCGGGCCGGCCGCAGGCGAAGCGTACGTGGGTGGCCTGGTCGGAGAGAATTACCAGGGCCAGGTGACGGACTGCTACAGCCGCGGCGCGGTGAGCGGCAATTGGTCCGTAGGCGGCCTCGTCGGGCAAAATGGCGGCCGGACGGACGCGGGCAAGCAAGCCAGCGTGACCCGATGCTACAGCGCCGGCGCGGTACAGGGACAGAACTACGTCGGCGGTTTAGTGGGAGAGAACCTGGCCGCCGTCGCCGGCTCTTTCTGGGACAGTCAGACGTCCGGGCAGATCACCAGCGCCGGCGGTACAGGGAAGGCTACGACCGAACTGCAGAAGGCTAAGACGTTCCTCGACGCCGGCTGGGACGTCGTGGGCGAGACGGCCAACGGTACGGAGGACATCTGGTGGATTGAGGAGGGGAAGGACTATCCGCGGCTGTGGTGGGAAGCGGCAAAGGAATGAGGCGGAACCGGCTGTCTCTCGCAAAGACGCCAAGATCGCTAAGAGCCTCTTCGCAGACCAGCCGCAGTGCCATTTCGGACGTTGGCTGGATTCCCGCCTGCGCGGGAATGACAGAGTCGTTGGCGAGCGTCGCGTCGAGAATGGCGGAGTCGCTTCCGGGGCAGAGGCCTAAGAGTTGAACTACGTGCCGTCCTCCATTCTCTGCCATCCGTCTTCAATTCTTTGCGCTCTTGGCGAGCTTGGCGAGGGTAAGACGATCCGCATTCATCAGCGGTTTCAGACAATTGCGGCGGGCGGCTACATTTCGGGGACGGGGTCGGGGTAGAGTTGGCCGGTGGGACTGATGCGGAAGACGTAGACGAGGCCTTCTTTGAGCTTCTGATAGGTGACGTTGCCGTAGATGGCGCGGATGCCGTATTCGCGGAGGCGCTCGGGGTCGTTGGCGAGGTCCCAGATATTGGTCCAGAAGAGCTCGCGGTCCTGGAGGCGCAGCGTCCGGAGCAGGTCGCCGTAGCGTCTGGGCTCGGTGCCCGGCTCCTCGATGGGGTAGCCGGCCTGGGGCGCCATGCCCTCGCCGTAGATGCGGCGCCACAGGTACATGGCGCAGGCCCGGCCGTCCGTCACCATCTTGTCTTCAAACTTGACAATCAGAGCGTCGAAGTGGACCACGTCCCCTTCAATCGTATATTCCTTCTGGAGAATTTTCCGGGTCTTGTCGTCCCGCGCGGTCTCGACGAACCGGATCGTCGTCAGCCGGCGTCCGCCCTCGTCGCGCTGCGAGATGACTTTGGCGTAGCCGATTTGATCTTCGGTGGTCAGGTTGCTGATGGCCTGTTTGAGCTGCCGGTTCTCGGTGAGCAGCTCGTGAATAGTCTTTGTGCCGTGGTAGAGGCCCGGCCCGATGTAGGCGACCGCTGCGGCCAGCAACGCCACAATGCCGTACGACAACAATCGTATTTTTCCGCGTGAATACGCCATGCGTTTCTATCTGCCTGTACTCGGCACGTACTACGAACAGTCCCTCCCCCTTGTTTCATCGGCTGGCGGGACCCGATTTCTGCATTTTTCACGCCGGACAGGGTATCAGGGCGATAAGAAAGTGGGTGGCCCTGTGTGACGAAGACCGGGCGCGAAGAAGGGGAAAATGCCTGGAATACTTTTTCCGCCCAAGTTCCGCAATTGCCCATTGCATTCGGAATGGAAAATGCCTATGCTGTGACGGCGCAAGGAGTACCGGTTGGAAGGAAGGTAGCCTATGGATAGGTCGTCATTTCTGGTCGCGCGAATTTGCCTGCTGGTCGGCCTGCTGGCGTTGTCCGGATGCTATGAGCATGAGCCGCCGCCCAAGATCACCGGGGAGGTGCCGCCGCTGGTGCTGCCGGCGCCGGAGCCGCCGCCGGCGAAACACAAGCTGATCGGCCGGTCGATTCAGCGTCGGCCCATCATGGTGAAGATCGTGGGCGAGGGGGATGACACGATCCTCATTATGGCCGGGATTCATGGCAATGAGCCGGTCGGGACCGCACTGGTCAACAGACTGACGGAGTACCTGAGAAGCAATCGGCAGTTGCTGGAAGGTCGCCTCGTCGTGCTGCTGCCGGTGGTCAACCCGGACGGCGCCGCGGCCAACACGCGGGAGAACGTTCGCGGCGTCGATCTGAACCGGAACTTCGAGGCGGCCAACTGGGAAGACAACGAGGAGAATGGGCTTCGGCCGCTGTCGGAGCCGGAAACCCGGGCCTTGCAGGCCCTTATCAGGGAGTACAAGCCCAGCCGGATCGTGAGTATTCACCAGCCTTTGAACTGCATCGACTATGATGGGCCGGGCCGGGCCCTGGCCACCCGTATGGCCCAGAGCTGCGACCTGCCGATCAAGAAACTGGGCGCCAAACCCGGGTCGCTCGGCGCGTACACAGGGGAAACGCTCGGTATTGCGACCATCACCCTCGAATTGCCCCCTACCGCCTCAGGTTTGAGCGATACGGCCATCTGGGAGCGGTACGGCAGAGCGGTCCTGGCCGCGATCCTGTACCCGCAGCAAGCGATGTAGGCAAGCCCCGGCCCCTGGTCTGCGATTAAGTTTCGTGGGCTCGTGCCCCCTATTCTGTCATCCTGAGCGACAGCGAAGGATCTGGCCATGGACCTATACGTGGATAGGATCCGCCGGGAGCTTCTCCTGCGATGCCCAGATGCTTCGCTTCGCTCAGCATGACAAATGCGCACGGGTCCGAGTCGCACATGGCCCCTGTGGTCCGGTGGTGTTCGATTGACGCGGCCGGCCGAGCGCGGCATCATGCCGGCTTGTGAAGACGGTGCAAACAAGCCCTGCCTTTGCAGCATATAATAGTAAGAACCATGAAGACGATTTGCTTTCGTAGGGGCAGGCCCCTGTGCCTGCCCTGGGGCAACCACAGGGGGTTGCCCCTACAAGCGGGATCACTTGCCTGGCCGTTAAACCGTTGAGAAGAATGGGTATTTTCAAGCTAAACAACCAGTACCAGCCATCGGGGGATCAGCCGCAGGCCATTGAGCGGCTCGTGCAGGAGTTGCACGAGGGCAAAAAGTTTCAGACCCTCATGGGTGTGACCGGCAGCGGAAAGACGTTCACCATGGCCAACGTCATCGCCCAGTTCGACCGGCCGGTGCTGCTCGTCTCGCACAATAAGACCCTGGCCGCCCAGCTCTACGAAGAGTTCAAAGAGCTTTTCCCGGAGAACGCGGTCGAGTACTTCGTCAGCTACTACGATTATTACCAGCCGGAAGCTTATATTCCCCAGCGGGATATCTATATCGAGAAGGACGCTTCACGCAACGCCGACCTGGACCGGCTGCGGCTTTCGACCACGACGAGCCTGTCGTCCCGCAGAGACTGCATCGTCGTGGCGTCGGTCTCGTGCATCTTCGGATTGGGCTCGCCGGAAGACTACAAATCGAGCGTGGTCGCGGTGCGGACCGGCGAGACGTTCGACCGCAACCTCCTGCTGGGCCGACTGGCCGACATCCAGTACACCCGCAACGACATCGACTTCCAGCGGGGAACCTTCCGCGTGCGCGGCGACGTCGTGGAGCTGCACCCGTCTTACGAATCGTTCGCGATCCGAATCGAATTCTTCGGCGATACGATCGAGCACATCAGCTACATCAATCCCGTCTCGGCGGAAACGCTGGCCGTCGAGCACCAGGTATTCATCTACCCGGCCCAGCACTACGTGATTCCGGGCGAGAGGATTGCCTCGGCGGCCGAGGGCATCAAGGCCGAGCTCGAATGGCGGCTGGGCCAGTTCCGCAGCGAGGGCAAGCTGCTCGAGGCCCAGCGGCTGCAGGCGCGGACGATGTACGACCTGGAGATGATTCAGGAGGTCGGCTATTGCAGCGGCATCGAGAATTATTCCCGGCATCTGGCCGGTCTGCCGCCGGGAGCACGACCTTACACGCTCGTCGATTACTTCCCGAAGGATTTCTTGCTGCTGATCGATGAGTCCCACGCGACGATCCCGCAGTTGCGGGCGATGTGGGCGGGCGACCGGAGCCGCAAAGAGGTCCTGGTGGAGCACGGCTTCCGGCTCCCGAGCGCCTTGGACAACCGGCCGCTGCGGTTCGAGGAATTCCAGCAAAGCTGGGGACAGGTGATTTTCGTCTCCGCGACGCCCGCGCTGTACGAGATGGACAAATGCAACCATGAGGTGGTCGAGCAGGTCATCCGGCCGACCGGGCTGCTGGACCCCAAAATCTTCGTGTTCCCCGCCGGCAACCAGGTGCAGCACCTCCTCGACGAGATCGAGAAGCGCGTCCAGGTCAAGGAGCGCGTGCTGGTCACGACGCTGACCAAGCGGATGGCCGAGCAATTGTCGGATTATGTGGCCAAGCGCGGCTTCCGCTGCCGGTACCTGCACAGCGAGATCGATACGCTGGAAAGAATCGAGATTCTCCGCGAGTTGCGGACCGGCGCGTTCGACGTGCTCGTGGGCGTGAACCTGCTGCGGGAAGGCCTCGACCTGCCGGAAGTCTCCTGCGTCGCCATTCTCGACGCGGACAAGGAAGGCTTCCTGCGAAGCCAGACCTCCCTGATCCAGACCATCGGCCGAACGGCCCGGAATGTCAACGCGACGGTCTTCCTGTACGCCGACCGGGTCACCGAGTCCATGCAAAAAGCCATTGACGAAACCGATCGCCGGCGTACAATTCAACTGGCGTACAACCAGGAGCACGGGATCACGCCGGAAACGATTCGCAAGGAGATCCGCAAGAGCCTCACGGAGCAGATCAAAGCCCAGCGTATCGCCCGGGAGGCCGTCCGGCTGGACGATTCCGAGTACGATAAGGTCGAAATGGCCGCCCAGGTCGAGCGGGAAATGTTCGAAGCCGCCGAAGCCCTCGACTTCGAGCGGGCGGCGACCCTGCGGGACCAGTTGCGTGAATTGAAAGAGCTGCCCGAGCTGATCGTCAGCAGCAGAACGAAAAAAGATGTCGCCAAAAAGACACGTGGCAGACGAAAGGCAAAGCCCTGATTGGCCGACATAATGAGAGGGGGAGAAGAATATACGTTCGGTAGTGGGAACCATGCAATGAAAAAACTCGATATCAGACAAGTGCGACCGCTGATCCGCATGGCCATGGAGGAAGACCTCGGCGGCGGCGACGTCACGACGAACCTGCTGTTCCAGGATGGCACACGGGCGAAGGCAAGAGTGGTCTCCCGCGAGGAGATCGTGGTAGCCGGACTGCCGGTCGTAGAAGAGATTCTGCGGCAGTACGATGAGCGGCTGAAAATGACGGCCTATTTCCAGGACGGGCAATCGGCGCACGTGGGCAACAAGCTGGCCACCATCGAGGGCCCGTTGCGCTCCATGCTCAGCGTCGAGCGCGTGATGCTGAACTTCCTGCAGAGGCTCAGCGGCATCGCCACGACGACGAGCCGGTACGTCCGGGCCATTAAAGGGACCAAGGCCAGGATCTACGATACGCGCAAGACGCTGCCGGGCTGGCGGCTCTTAGAGAAATACGCGGTCCGCTGCGGCGGCGGCTTCAACCACCGGCTGGGCCTCTATGACGGCATCCTGATCAAGGATAATCATCTGGCGGAGCTGGGCACGGATTTCTCCGACAGGCTGCGGCGTCTCGTCGAGGATGCCAAGAAAGTCAAAGGACTCAAATTCGTGGCGATCGAGGTGGACCACGTGGACGATCAACTGAACCACGTTCTGAAGATCCCCGGCATCGACATCGTCCTGCTGGACAACATGGGGCAATGGCAGCTCAAACACGCCGTGGAGATGCGCGACGCGATGTGCGGCAAGAACGCCAAGCCGCTGCTGGAGGCGTCCGGCAACATCACCCTGAACAACGTATCGGAGATCGCACAGTGCGGCGTCGACCGGATCGCGGTGGGCGCCATCACCCATTCGGCGGCCGCCGTGGACATAGGACTTGATCGATAAGTCGACCATGCCGATGGAGGACCGGCTGGACCCGGACCTGATCCGAGCCAATCTGCGCACGAAACGGATCGGGAGGAAGGTCCTCGTCTACGAGCGCACGTCGAGCACGAACGACGTGGCCGCCGAGTATGCCCGCAATCCCGACAACACCGGTCTGGCCGTCTTTGCCGAGGAACAGACGGCCGGTCGGGGCCGCAGCGGCGCGAAATGGCGCAGCGCCCACGGCGAGAGTCTCCTTTTCTCGATCGCGTTGATTCATTGTGACGTCAACAGCGAGCTGTTGTCGTTGACCTGCGCGGTGGCGGTGGCCGAAGCCGTCGGCCAGGTGGGCGGCTGCCGGGCCGGGATCAAATGGCCGAATGACATCGTGCTCGACGGCCGCAAAGTCGCCGGCATCCTCGTCGAATCGAAGCAGACCGCCGCTGGCAGAACATACATCGTCGGAATCGGCATCAACTGCCACCAGATGAAGGACAGCTTCCCGGAAGATTTGCAGGCGACCGCCACGAGTCTCGACCTCGTGAGCGGGATGCGGTGCCAGCGCGTGACGGTGGCCAAGAGGGTCCTCACCTCGCTGGACCACTGGCTCCGGCTGGCCGAACAGAGCAAAAAACAGGTCATCGAAACCTGGAGCCGCCTGAGCACGCAGTTGGGCCAGCGCGTCACGCTTTCCTTCAACAAACGACGCTTCACCGGCAACTGCATCGGCGTGGACCCCGAAAAGGGCCTCATCCTCCAGCTCGACCAGGGCGGCGTCCGCATGTTCGACGCCGCCCACACCACCGTCGTCAGGACCCCTGAACAGGCGAAACCAAGACCCTGAAACCGCCGATAGGCTTGCTCTCGCCAAGCACGCCAGGAGCGCAAAGAATGGAAGACGGATGGCAGAGGCCAGAGGACGGCGCGTACTTCGGCCCTTGGAGCCTCTAATACCGTTTACGCCTGGGTTTTTCGTAACTTGCCCTCGACTTGGAGCGCCGTGGCGTGTCGTCAACGCGCGGCCAGATGTCTGGGCCCCCAAACGCATTGTTTCGCGTTTGGGGGCCCAATCCAGGCTCTCTCGCGGCTTTTCTGGACCCCTGCCTGCGCAGGGGTGACAGGACGCCGGGCGGGCTTCTCCGTTTGACCGTTCAACGATCGATAGATCTGTTTCGGATTTCGTGCTTCGGATTTCGAATTTGACTCCACGGCCTCTCCCCAGAGACCACCGAAAACACAGAGACCAACCGCCACACAAGAATGGGAAATGGGTAGGTCTACCCCTATTCCCCCTTATCGCTTCTTCTTCCCTTCCTTTAAGGGGTCGTATTTCTCAAGTCTACGTAGTTCTTGTAGGCACGTCGTTGCCACTCTCTTCACATCAGGATCCGCATCATGGAATGGGTCATCTATGACGCCCTGAATGACACTCCTAGCTCGCTCCATTGAATCTTCACCTTCAACTTGTGAGAGATTCCGTAGGGCAAGGCAACGCTTGCTAGAGTTCTTGGAATGGAGTGCGATATATGAGAGCGCCTCAAGCCTAACCTTCCATTCTATTTTACTCATATCATGTCGAATCACGGACGTCAGATCACTGTCAATTGAGCTTAGCCATGTTCCCACCTGGGCCAGGACGTCAACCAGGAATTCCAAATCCCTCGCTACATTACGATGTTTACCGAATCGCATCCATTGGGGCCTTGCCCATATCGGGCTGAATCTGTCATAGAGAGTGACAAATGACACCCCCATTCCAAGCACAATACCGACGCCTACGATGAGTTGCCATAGTACAGACATGCAAATGCTCCAGGCCATTTCGGAACACCACCGGCATTCGGTTCCGCCTAGGTGTCAATTGGGTGAGTACCTTCAATCATACTAAGTAGGTGACCAAAAGTTTTCACAGGAATGGTTGTCTTCGCGTGTACAATAGGATTCATGCGAAAAGCGAAGAGTCCCTCAGAACGTGGTTTCGACCGGTATGATGAACGTCGTTTTATCTG
>Ga0315289_10000833_pt1 | contig 47662 bp, 30 predicted proteins | sample YL17G11_40_MG_FD_203452 | JGI IMG/M metagenome (GOLD analysis project Ga0315289, IMG submission 203452) | Sediment microbial communities from Yellowstone Lake, YNP, Wyoming, USA - YL17G11_40 | ecosystem: Environmental > Aquatic > Freshwater > Lake > Sediment | place: USA: Wyoming | collected... | reverse complement strand
GGATCGCCTGCGCCCCACGAGCCTGTATGTCCTGGTGAGCCAGGCGGCGGTCGTGGTGCTGGTCTTCTACGCGGTGCGCGTCTTGGGATGGGGCGCCTCCGGCGTCGCTCTGGCGGTCTTCACCGTCGGCACTTTCTCGGAGATCCTGGTGCTGTGGCCTCTGGGGCTGAGGCTGTCCGGCGCGACGTTCGACGCGTGGGTTCGCGGGACCCTGATCCCCGGCCTGACGCCGGGCTGTGTTGCTTCGGTCGTGTGGGCGGCCTTGGCGCTCGTCATCAAGCCGGACAGTTGGATATCGCTCGGCTTGTGCACGGCCGCCGGTCTTCTGTGTTACTGGGCGGTGCTGCTGGCGTTCTGTCTGGAGCCGCGCGATCGGGAGGACTTGACGAAAGTAGTCGCGCAACTCCGGAATTCTCTACGGCCGCCTTCCGGTGTGCCCACGCAGAGTCCGGTCCATCCCGTCGCGAACATCGAATCCACCTCTCGACCGGCCGTGCCGCAAGGCTACCGCGATTGACGCGGTACGCAACAGAGACAACCCATGCGGCGTACACCTTCTGATCCCCCCGCGCCTGATACCCTTCCGGGCTTGACGGGACCGCCAAGCACGGGAGGCAACCGGTTCCCCCTTGAAACAGAAGACCTGCCGGCTCGAAGGTTGCCTCCGAGCCGGCAGGATCGAATCGATCAGGCGGGGTAAGTTCAAGCCCTCCGCGGCGCTGCTGCGCCTGTGGGGCTTGCACGTCTACCCTTTCATGTCTTGCTCAAGCGTGCTGCCGGAGTTCTTTCTCCGGTCTCTATGCCGCAGGACCATCATGATGACGCCGATGGCGACGTACGGCACGAGCAACTGGCCCGGCGAGCCCTCCCCGCTCGGGGAAATGGCGCAGCCGCCACTGGCGCCGCCTGTGCCTGTCACGGCGACGCCGTCCGCATCGGCTTCGACGAGATAGAACGGTGTGAAGTGCGTCGTCCGGAATTGCAGCGTGCTCAGCCTGGACGAGATATAGAGGCTCTGGATGTCCGTAATCCCCTGTTGGCTGAGCGCTCCGGTCACGGAATCGTACCAGTAGGGCAGGACACGCCGGTTGCCGGTGGAGGTGGTGTACGGAATGGTCACCGTTACCGCGTGATCGAAGTTGGAGCCGCTGGGCCCAAACTCATAGCTTCCCAGCGAAACCGTGACCTGCGGATTGAGGATCCGCCAGATGGCCATGCGGAGATCCGCCTGGCAAGCTCCGGCCGGCACGACGACCGACACGTCCTCGGGACCGCTGATGGCCGCCGGATCGGCTCCGATGGTGGCGCCGACCGAGGCCACCACCGTCTTCGAATCCAATGGGTTGGGGTCGATGAGCGTGGTGGCGGCACTGTAGATCTCCGTCGTCGTGCTGCGATAATCCGTCCAAACCACGTACGGCTCGCCATAGCGATCCACGCCGATGGCGGGGTCACCCTGGTTGGAGTTCGTGCCGCCATCGCCCACAAGGATGTTGGTCCCGGCCGTCTCAGACCGCAATTCGGCGACGTACAAATCCGTATCGGTGTCCGTGGCGCCCGTATGACGTGCGTCTATCCAGCAGGCGAAGACCCTCTGGTCCGGACCACAGGCGACGGCCGGTGCCGTCTGGTCGGCACCCGAGCTATCATCGACAATGCCGGCCCCGGCCACGGGGCTGCGCGGCAGGCCGTTCAGCGAGGCATAATAGACATCCTTGTTGCCGCTGCTGCTGTCCACCCACAGCAGATGCAGGGCGGTGCCCGCTCCGGCGGCCACGGCCGGCTGGGTCTGCTCGCCAAGCCTGGCAACGACCGGCACGTTGGGCCAGCCCGCGGTGTTGGAAGCAGCGGCATAAATATCTGCCTGGCCGTTCCTCGTGTCCGTCCAGAAAATGTAGGCAACGTTGCCGGTGTCGACCGCCAGAGCCGGTTCTTTCTGGTCGGCGGCATTATTCGTGATCTGCGACACCGTGGACGTGGCAAAGGCGTTGGTGGAACTGGCGGCGTAGATATCCTGGTTGCCGTTGCGGTCATCCTGCCATGCTACGTAGACGCGGCTCGGCGACTGATGATCGATGGCCGCCGCGGGATTGATCTCGTTGTGCGTGGAGTTCGTGACGCGCACCTCTTTGGAGAAGCTCACCCCATCCGAGCAGACGGAGGCATAGATATCCCAATTGCCGTTGCGATTGTCCTGCCAGACCACGTACACGGCGCCGGCCGCACTGACGGCCAGAGCCGGATTGCACTGGTCGCCCTTGTCCGTGGTGAGCCGAACGGGCGTTTGGAAGGCGCCGACGCCAATGGGCCGTTTCGCGACGTAGATGTCCCGACTGCCGGCGGCTCCGGCGTGCCAGGCCACCCAGAGGTTTCCGGCGGGATCGGCTGCCGTGGCCGACTGGCTGTCCGCATTTCCGCCGAGCGGGCTGACTGACGTGTTCCTGCCGAAAGCTCGCATTGCCGTCGTGAACGAGCCCTGATACTCGTTCATGACGTTCCCCGCCAGGTCGGCGCCATTTACGCTGACCGCCACCGTCTGGTCGAAGCGGAACATCGCATTGGGCTGGTAGATGAACCGGTAATCATTCTTCGTGCCGGACCGGCTGCACCGGCCCGTAGCGCTCGTGTAGGCCTCCACATTGCCTTGGTAGACGACGCTGCCGTCGACTTGGATCGTCACGGAACTGGCGTCCACGCCGGCGCTGGCATCGGTGATGTGGAGCGTCACCAGGTTGTTCAGAGGCACTTGAATCGCATCCGGGGCCGGCGAGGACTGGATCACCACCGGGGCGATCTGATCGTTCAGAATGCTGGCCACCGTGATACTGACCGTCTCGGAATCCGTAACCTGGCCGTCGCTGACGGCGAAGGTGACCGGGAAGGTGCCGGTCTGGCTGGACGCGGGTGTCCAGGCAAAAGTCTGGCCCATCAGGGCGGCGCCGCTGGGAAGGGGGTCGGCGGAATACGTCAGGCTCTCGCCGTCCGGGTCCGTCGCCGAGAGGACCAAGCTCAGGGGCTTGGTCGCGTCCACCGTCTTATTGCCGATGGCGGCCAGGACAGGCGGCCGGTCGACGTTGACGACGGTGATCGTGATCGGCTGCGAGGTCTGCAACTGACCGTCGCCGGCGGTGAACGTCACGCTATAGCTGCCCGCTTGGGTGAAGGTGGGGGTCCAACTGAACGTTTGCCCGGCCAGACCCGCCCCCGCCGGCAGGCTCGTGGCCGAATACGTGATGGGATTGCCGTCGGCATCCGTGGCGCTGACCGTGAAGGTCAGAGCCTGATTCTCGCTGGCCGACTTGTCCCCGATCTGAGCCAGGACCGGAGCCGAGTTGGGCTTGGTCACGGTAATCGTGATGGACTTGGAATCCCGGGCGGTGCCGTCGCTGACCGTGAACGTGACCGTGTAGCTGCCGGCCTGAGCTGCCCCGGGGGTCCAGGTGAACGTCTGTCCGGAGAACCTGGCGCCAGCCGGCAAGCCCGAGGCCGAGTAGGTCAGAACGCCGCTGCCCCCGGTGGCGCTGACCGTCAGCGTCAGAGTCTGGCCCGTTGTCACCTGCTGATCGCCGAGGGGGGCCAGCACGGGACCGGGACTGGGGGCGCCGGCGGTGGCCGGCCAGACGGGCCCGCATTGGGCTCGATACGTGTCCCACATATTCGCGGTGAACCCGCTCATCGACCGCCACCAGCCGGCAAACTCTCCGCCGGGGGCGGTGAAGGCCATGTATCGGTCTGCATAGTCGAAGAAGGCGTTGTGGTTCCAGAGGCTCTTGCCGCCCGGAGTCAGCAGGGCGGCCAGGGCCGTGCCGTGGAAGGGCGGACCGGCGACGTTGCGGTACTCCGTGGGCAGGTACTTGTTGCTCTTCTCCGGGTAGTCGGCGTGGCGAATCCCCCACTCGGGCAGCCCGATATCGGAGGTACCGTACGGAATCCTCGCGCCATCCCGGGAATCGGGATTCCAGGTCGGGCCGTTGGTGAGGCCGACGTCGAGCGACGCGACGTAGAAGGTCTGGTCATCCTCGCCGAAATGCAGATAGTCGGGCGGATTATGGGCGGGCCCATAGCCGTTCTGATAGAGATAATCCCCGGATTTGGCGCCGATGGATTTCATAGCGGGGTCATTGAGAACCATGCCGGCAAAGAGAATCGGCCACTTGCGTCCTCCGGCCTGACCGCCGTCATTGATCCAGTGCCCGCTGCCGCCGTTGGTCAGGACGCCGTAGAGATCGATCCCCAACTGCACGTACCGGACCAGGAGAGTCTCCTTCTGAGCGTTCGTGAAGTTCAAATGGAGCATCAGGGCGCCAATCCCGATGTTCGTATATATCTCGCGCCCATAATCCGGCATGTTGGAACTCGGGTGCTGGTATCGGGCCACCCATCCCGCCTTATGGTCGATCCACGGCGCGGCAAACAGGCCCTCCACACTGGCCAGCGTCGGCGTGCCGGCGACCGGTGCGAGCGACTTGAGCAGCGAGTAGTTCAGCGCGGACTTGTTGAACTTGACCGTCTTGTCCGTGCCACAGTACGAGGGCCGGAAGCTGCCGGGTGCGACGGGGGAGGTCAACACCGTCAGGACGGCGGCCCGCTGCAATTGCGGCAAGCTGCCCGCGACATCCGCACTGATTGTCGACACGAGGGACGAATTCCCCGCCAGAACGAGGGGATTGCCCGCCGACCTGTCCAAGGCCACGTTCAACGCCGCATCGTAGGGGTTGTAGGGCGTCGAGTTGTCGTACCCCTGGCTGCCGTTGGCAGGCGCCGGGTTGATCATGGAGCCGTTCTTGATCCGGCCGCTGATCAGCGTGGACGGCGGATTGATGCCGGCGATCTTGACGGGTCCCACGACCCAGAAATCCCGGTTCGCAAACTGGCCCACGGGGTAATCGGTGTCGAACGTCCAGGCAATACCGAATTGCTGAAGGACGCTTGCTCTGTAGGAGACCTGGGTGGGCCATGAGGCGGCGTACGTGGCGGCATCCGCCGACTGGATGATGATGGTGTCGCCACCGGCGGCTGCGGATTGCACTTTGGCCAGGGTCTGCCAGGGGGCACTGAGGGTGCCGGGATTGCTGTCGCTGCCGCCGGTCGTATGGAGATAGTACGTAGCGGCGCTCGCCACCCCCTGAACTCCCAGGCCGTACGACAGCACCGCCGCAACGGCAAGACTGCGATAATACATTGCGAGCCGGCACGAGACATGATTGCGGTGACTACGTGGTTCCATGTTACTGCTTGCTCCCTGTGTTGCTTGTTACTCCGTGTGACGCTTTCTTCATCGTTCGTAGGTTACGCAACTGTCCTGCAACCAAAACCCACCATGTTCGTACGTTACACAACAATCCTGCAATCAAAACCTACGATATAAAGGCATCGCCAAAAAGACTCGAGCGCGTCCACAAACGACCGCCGGCGCGGCGGTCCGTGGACGCTCGATTTTGGCGATGTCGGTGCCATGATCCGACAGAGCGCAGGACCATCAGGGCTATCGGCGGAACACCGCGCCGTCTCCACAAGGAAAGAGTATCGGCCCTTGGTGTTCAGAGTTGTTTATACCTTGACAAATATTGAATACCATGCTAAAAGAAATCGCGTGAGAGAATATTCAAGGAGATGGATGGGGGCCATGCCCAGGGACGGATCCCAGGAAGATCGTGCGTTCAGGCGCCCGTGGGTGGCCAGAATGCCCGTGAGATTGGGGATTCCGCACGTGGTTTCTGGGTCCTTCAGGGCTTTTGGCAGGATGGAGCAGCCTCGTCAACCCTTATGCCCTCTACCATAACCCCTTTTTGTATAGAGAGTTAAGTTGAAGCAAGCATCGCGCCGGCATACCCTGCTTCGCCTTGCTGCGAGTAGTGTCCGATAGTTTCGGCACGGTCACGACTGTGCCATGTGTAGGAATTTCCTGACCGCAGATGCAGGTGGCGGCGTGGGAGGAGCGGTTTTTCGGCCAAAATGGGCCATTTTCAGGGCTTCCGCCAAGCACAAGTAGTAGTCAGAAATACCTAATTTGCAGGTTATTGTCAGACGATACAATCGTCAGACGCTCAAGTGCCGTGCCTGGCCATGCTGTCGCTGGCGGCCGGTTGGATGTTGTCCTGGACAACGGCGACTCCGAGGTTGGATGGTGCCGCAAGGCCTTATCCGCCAGGAGGTTGCATACGTCTGGCATGACAACCGACGGGGACGGAGTCTAACCGGTTCTTGGTGTGCGGAAAATCTATGCCCTACGCTCGGAACCTCCGTGTCGGGACGGCTCGCCCGTGATGGTCAGCATCGCCATTTGCACCTACAACAATGCCAGGAAACTGGAGGTGGTCTTGGAGAGCCTCCGTGGCCTGATTTGTCCTCCTGCCCTGGAGTACGAGATCCTGATCGTTGACAACAATTGCAGCGACGAGACGAGAGCTGTCGTTGAGAGATGCCAAGCGATTGGGGGGCGGCGGCTGCGCTATATCTTCGAGGGATCGCAGGGTCTCAGTCACGCGCGAAACCGGGCGCTGAAAGAGGCAGCGGGAGACGTTGTTTCCTACCTCGACGACGATGTCAAAGTGGAACCCGGCTGGCTCTCGGCCGTGGCGGCGGCCTTTGAGGAATACTCCGCGGCCGTGGTCGGCGGCAAGAGCTATCTGATCTACCCCTCCGAACGGCCCGCCTGGCTGCCGGAGGAGTACGAATACCTGTTGTCGAAGCTGGACTATGGCGACCAGGTCATTGTGGGAGTGGACAAGGATCTGTTTGGACTGAATTTCTCGGTCCGGAAGGAATGGGCCGTGCGCGCGGGGGGATTTGACACCTCGTTGGGCCGGTGCGGACACTCGCTCGGTTCGGGGGAGGAATCCGATCTGCTCAAACGAATCCGGGCCGGTGGGGGAATCCCCGTCTATCAGCCCGGAGCTATCGTGGGGCACTTGGTCTCTCCCGAGAGGATGAAGATCCGCTGGTTCCTCAAGAGACTGTTTGCGGCTGGAAAAGACGGCGTGGCCATCGCTCGCAAGGACGGCGCCGCTGTTCCCTCCGTGTCGGAGGCCGTCCTGCATGTGCTCCGCTGTTGCGGCAGCGTCGCCAAAAGCATGGTTCTCGGAGATTTCTCTTCCAAGACCCTCTTTAGCAAGGGATTGGTTGCCGCGTATGCCTTCGGGGGGCTCTGTGCTCGCCTGAGGTTGGCCCTCCATCCTGGACTTTCAGGGGTGTCCTAAACCAGGTATCCGCATGCCGCATGTGAGTGTGATCATACCCACCTATAACCGCGCGACACACATCTCGCGCGCCATCGAAAGCATCCTGACGCAGTCGTACCGTGACTGGGAAGTCATCGTCGTGGACGATGGCTCTTCCGACCACACGAAGCAGGTCGTGCAAGCGTACGGAGACCGGGTGCGGTATGTGTTCCAGAGCAATGCGGGACCGGGGGCGGCCCGCAACCTGGGAATCCGAATCAGTGAAGGAACGTACTTGGCCTTTCTCGATTCGGACGATGCGTGGATGCCCGAATTCCTTGCGAAAACGGTCGGGGCGCTGGATGCGCATGCGGACGTCGATGTGGTGACGACGGGGATCTACGTCGGACCGGCGGATCGGAAAACCGAGGCGATGATGGAGGGCGTGGAGACGGGCGTATGGCAACTGCCCACGCGCTTCGCGAGGAGGCAGGTCCCTTTCATGCTCAACGGTTTTTGCGCGGGCGCCGTGCTCGTGCGAAAAGACGTGGTCGCGCGCTACGGCGGCTTCTACGAACACGGATGTACGCTGGGCGAAGATGTCTATCTCTGGGTGCAGGTGGTGCTGAATCACCGCATTTACCGGCGGCGTGAGCCGCTCGCCTGGTATGACACGGAGGCCTCGAAGCTGGGGTTTGCCAGCGGCAGGAAGCACTATCCCCTGGAGCCCGTTCTGGTCGATCCGCAGCCGATCTGGCGCAACTGCCCGGACCGGCATCGGGCGTTCCTGTCCTGCTGGCTGGCCGGTCATGCCCTCAAGAGCATTCACCTCCAGGTTGCCGCCGGTGATTATGAAAAGGCCCGCTGGCTCATCGAGCACTACCCTCTGGTACGCCAATGGAAATGGGACTGGCTGCGGATCCAGTTCAAGCTGGCCTTTCCGGCTGGGACGGCGCTCCTGAGAAGAGCCAAGTATGCCCTCTTGAGGAAGCGGCCGCTGGAAAAGCCGGGGAAGGGAGAGCCCGTGGGGATTCCCGAGTTTTCCCCGCGCCGGTAGGGATGGGTGAAACGGACCGAGAGTGTTTGCTTCTTGAATAGGATGGCGCGTGTCCGATCCTGTCGTATCGGTTATCATTCCGACCTTCAACCGCGCGGGAGTTGTCACCCGGGCGATCGACTCCGTTCTGGGGCAGACCTATCATCCCTTGGAAGTGATGGTCGTCGATGATGGATCGACGGATGAAACACCGGAAGTCCTCAAGAGTTATGGAGACGCCGTCGTCTCCATCGTCCAGGACAATGCGGGGCCTTCCGCGGCCAGAAATCGAGGCATTCGAGAATCGAGCGGCGATCTCATCGCCTTTCTCGATTCCGATGACCTCTGGCTGGCCACCAAGCTGGAGCGGCAAGTGGACCTGTTGCAGCGCGCCGGCGAGAACGTGCCCTGCTGCCTTTGCGACACGCTCATGAAGAGGGCACAGAGCCGGGAGCAGAGCTCCTTTCAGATCGCGCGGCTGAGGTTGGGAGAGCCGCAGGGGTTGTGGGTCAATCCGGCCCTGGTCCTGGCGACGCGTTTCGTGTTGTTCTGCCAGGCGGCGCTGATTCGGCGGGGCTTCCTGTTGGATTGCGGCGGATTTGACGAGCGGTTGTGGCTGATGGAGGACCACGATCTGGCCCTGCGGCTGGCCTTGCGCGGACCGTGGGCCGTGATCCGAGATCCACTCGCCGTATGGTGCGGTGAGGACGATGATTTCAATCTTTCGGTCGCGGCCGAGAAGGAGCCTGCGCGGCTCCTGGCGTGCATCGAGTACATCGACCGGAAGATTCTGGAACAGGAAAAGGGCCTCGACGGGCAGGTACGACGATACCTTCAGCGGGATCTTCAGAGGGTCCGCCGGCGGTTGTTGGCGCACCGGTGGAGCGCGCAGGAGAGAGCCCTGCCGCGGACGGCCGCCGGAATCGTCGCCGGATGGGATCGCCTCCGGCAAGCCTGGTTTCGACGCTCGTGGTCCTACCCAAGGGCGGAGACCTTGCCGATCCCGGGCCACGACTCGGTGGCCGGGGTCGAACGGGCGTTCAGGAGGTAGGCGTACGGCCGGCGTTTTCACCGCACGACGATGTATGAACTTGGCGGGCGCTGTCTGGCATTATGTGCGTTGGCGCCCGCGCTTCTATTCCTTTGGCTGGCGGTCACGACTGGGCCGGTGCGATATGCTGGCCAATCCGCGGGCCATCTCGATCGGGCGGAACGTGCTCATCCGAAAGGGAGCGCGTCTGGAGGCGGTCGGCTCAGAGTCCGGCGCCGGTCCCAAGCTGATCATCGGGGATGGCACGGCAATCCAGTTCTACTTTCATTGCGGCGCGGCCGGCCGGGTGACGATCGGCCGCAATGTGCTGGTGGGCGGCAGAGTCTATATCACGGACCACGATCATAGTTATGACGAGCCGGATCTCAGTGCGCGGGAGAGCCCCAGACTCAAGATCGCGCCCGTCGAGATCGGCGATGGCGCTTTCCTGGGAGAGGGGTGCGTGATTCTGAAGGGCGTGCGCGTCGGGAAACGTGCGGTCGTGGGCGCCAATGCGGTCGTCACGCGGGACGTCCCGGACTTTGCCGTGGTCGCCGGCGTGCCGGCCGGCGTCGTCAAATCCGTGTCTCCGACGAGGTGTGACGCCTAGACGCTCCCCGAAAAGGCGTGGCTCAGAGCGATGAACAGCGCAACAACGATCACCGGACCGACGCTTCTGATCACCATCGCTCTGGCGATCATGACCTTTGTCATCCCGCGGCGTTACCTGCTGCTGCCCTATGTCATCGGGGCCTGCTTTGCCCCGGCGGACCAGACCCTGATGGTCGGCGAGCTGAACTTTCAGGTTCTGCGCATTCTCGTGGTGGTGGGCATGTTGCGGCTGGCCGTGCGCGGCGAGACGATCGCCCTCCGCTGGAACCGGTTCGACAAGCTGATTCTGGCCTGGTTTGTCGTCGGGAGCATGATCTATGTCGCCCAGTGGATGAGCCTGGCCGCCATCATCAACCGCTGCGGCCGGTTGGTCGAGTGGCTCTGCCTGTACTGGGTCTTCCGTCAAAGCGTGCGGTCCTGGGAGGATCTGAGATTCGCCTACGTGGCCTTGGCCTTTTGCGCCCTGGCCATGCTGCCCTTCGTCATCCTGGAGTGGGTCCGGGGGGCGAATCCCTTTGCCGTGCTCGGGCGCGTGGTGACCGTGTTCCGGGAGGAGAACTATCGGTGTCAGGCGACGTTTCCGCACTCGATCATGATGGGCCTGTTCTGGGCGACGCTGGTGCCCCTGTTCGTGGGCTTTGCCAAGCAGCAGGTGCGCTACCGGCAGGTGCTCTGGGCGGCCGTGGGCGCCAGCGCTCTGATGATCTGGATGACGGCCTCGAGCACGCCCATCCTGACCATGGCGGCCGTCGCGGCCTTGCTGCTCGCGTTTCCGTTGCGGCGCTATGCCGGCACCGCGGCTTGGGGAGCCGTGGCCCTGACGATCGCCCTGCAATGCGTGATGAAGGCCCCCGTCTGGCACCTCATCTCGCGCGTCGGCGTGGTCTCCGGCTCGACCGGCTGGCACCGCTTCCATCTGATCGACGAGGCCATCCGCAATTTCCCCCATTGGATGTTGTTGGGCACCCGCGACACCGCGGCCTGGGGCTGGGGACTGGAGGACGTGACCAACCAGTACATCCTGGAAGGGGTACGCGGGGGGGTTGTCACGCTGGTGTTGTTTTGTGTGATCCTTTTCGTGGGCGCCCGGGCGGCCCTGCGCCTGTCGTTGCGTTCCCGGGACCGGAGCGAATCCTATCTGGCGTGGGGCGTCTTCGTCACGATCATCGCCCACTCCCTGTCCTTCCTCGGGGTCGCCTATTTCGGTCAGATCGACCTGATTTGGTATCTTCTGCTCGCGGGCGTTGCCTTCGTGTACAGCCAGGTCTATGAGGCGCCCCAACGCGTCGAACGGGTGGCGGTCGCCGTACGGCCGCAACACGCGTATTGACGATGAGTCCGACCATGAGCTCGCCGACCGTCTCCATCATTATCGTGAGCTGGAACACCCGCGAGATCCTGCGCGATTGTTTGCGGACGGTCTACGAGCAGACCCGGGACGTGGCCTTCGAGGTGATCGTGGTCGACAATGCCTCCGCAGATGGCTCGGTGGACATGATCCGAACCGCGTTTCCCCAGGTGCTTCTCCTGGCGAACACCGCGAATCGCGGCTTTGCCGCCGCCAACAACCAGGGCATCGAGAGGGCGCAAGGACGCTACGTCCTGCTGCTGAACCCCGATACGCTGGTGCTCGACGGCGCCATCGACAAGATGGTGAGCTTCGCCGAGGGGCATCCGGAGGCCGCGGCCGCCGCGTGCCGGGTGTTGAACGCCGACCGGACGTGGCAGCCCACGTGCTTTCTCTTTCCTTCCGCGTTGAATCTGCTGATCGGGGCCCTGTATCTGAACAAGCTCTTTCCACGCAATCGCTTCTGCGGCCGGGAGCGGATGACCTGGTGGGAGGGCCGGGAGACGCGCGCGGTCGATGTCGTCGCGGGCTGCTTCATTCTCGTGCGGCGTGCAGCGATCGAACAGGTCGGGGTCCTCGATGAGAGCTACTTCATGTATGGCGAGGAGACGGACTGGTGTTACCGCTTTCGGAAAGCGGGATGGCAGGTCGTCTTCACGCCCGCCGCCCAGATCGTGCACCTGGGGGGAGCCAGCAGTGCCCGGCTCAAAGGGCCCATGTGCCTTCAGCTCCGGGCGAGCATTCTGTTGTTTCTGCGAAAACATCGAGGCATGGCGTCGTACGTCGCGGGCTGTGTGTTTGTGAGCCTGTTCTTCCTGCTGCGGCTTCCTGTGTGGCTGGCCACGGCCGCCATGTCGGGGGGCGCGCGCTCGGAGAATTGGGAGACCGCGCGGACGTATGCGGCCGGGTTCTGGCGGGCGCTCTATGGGTGGAAGGCGCTGTGTGTCCAGAAACAGGCCAAGACGCCCGCCTGCACCTGAGAGGGCGGGCCAAAGGAGGGACGGGAGGGTGGTGTGCCGGATCAAAGATACGTTCTGATCACGCCGGCCTACAACGAAGGCCGGTTCATCGCGAAAACGATCGAAAGCGTGTTGGCCCAGACGGAGCAGCCGTTGCGGTGGGTGATCGTGGATGACGGCTCCACCGACGAGACGTGGGACATCGTTCGCCGGCACGCCGCACGATGCGGATTCATCGAGGGCTGTCAGCGCCGGCGCGCGGCCGGCGCGACCTACTACGGCAGCAACGTGCAGGCGATTCTCGAAGGCTATACGCGGGTGCAAGACCTGGATTTCGATTACCTGGGCATTCTGGATGCCGACATGGTTCTTTGTCCCCGCTACTACGAGGAGATCATCCAACGGTTCGAGGCGAATCGCGACTTGGGGATTGCGGCGGGGACGTATGTCGAGGAGATCGCCGGAGGCTGGCGGGAAGCCCTCATCGACCGGCGCTCGACGCCAAAGGCGCTGCAAGTCTTTCGCCGGGCCTGTTACGGGCAGATCGGCGGGTACGTGCCTTGTCCCAACGGCGGCGAGGACTCGTACACCGAGATCCTGGCGCGGATGCACGGCTGGCAGACGTGGTCGTTCCCGGACCTCCAGGCCGTGCATCAAAGGCCGGTCGGGACGGGAGACGGAAAAAGCATTCTGCGCGCGAAATTCCGGCAGGGACTCACGGACTACTGCCTGGCGACCCATCCGGTGTTCATGGTCGCCAAGTGTTTGAGGCGCTGTTTCAAGGAAAGACCCTACGGCGGGGCGGGTTTGGCCCGGCTGGCGGGCTTCACCTACGGATATCTGGTGCACGAGCGACGGCAGATTGTCGATGACGCCCGGCGCTACGTGCGGAAGGAGCAGATGAGCCGGCTGTGGGCCAGTCTCGGACTGGGGCCGCGACTCTGGCAGCCCGTGCTTTCCGGTCATTGAGGACCATCCATGTGTGGGATCGCCGGCATTGTGAATCTGATGGCCGGGCCGCCCGACCGGGGCATCGTCCAGAGCATGCTGGACGTCATGCGCCATCGCGGCCCGGATGGAGAAGGAATCTATCACGACCCGCAGGCGGCTCTCGGCCACGTCCGGTTGAGCATCATCGACGTGGCGGGCAGCCGTCAGCCCCTGTCCAATGAAGATGAGACCGTCTGGGTGACATTCAACGGCGAGATCTACAACTACCGGGAGCTGCGTGACGAGCTGCAGGGCCGGGGCCATCGCTTCCAAACGCAGGGCGACACGGAAACGCTGGTGCATCTGTATGAAGAGCACGGGGCCCGGATGGTGGAGCGCCTGATCGGGATGTTCGCGTTCGCGATCTGGGATACAAAGCGTCGGCAACTATTCCTGGCGCGCGACCGCCTGGGGATCAAGCCGCTGTATTACTGCCGGCGGGGCGAGGAGTTCGTGTTCGCCTCGGAGATCAAGGCCTTTCTGGAGCATCCGCAGATTACCCCGCGGCCGGACCGGGCGAGTATCTGGCACTACCTGACGTACCGCTCCGTACCGTCCCCGGCGACGTTATTGGAGGGTATCCTCAAGGTCCGGCCGGGCCACTGCCTGACCTTGACGGAACGGGGCCTGAGCACCGAATGTTATTGGGATATTCCGCTGCGCTCGAAGCAGGCCGTGACCGAGGAGGAACCGAGCGTGGAGCAGATGCAGCAGCAGGTGGAAGCGCGCCTGGTGACCTCCGTGAAACGCCGGCTGATCAGCGATGTGCCGATCGGAGCCTTCTTGAGCGGGGGGGTCGATTCCAGCTTGATCGTGGCGCTGATGAGCATTCTGACCCAGGCGCCGGTACGCACCTACTCGGTGGGTTTCCACAACTCGACGGCCTCCGAGCTGCCCTATGCCGGCCTGGTGGCCCGGCAATACCAGACCGATCATCACGAGCTGGTGCTGGAGGAAGATGGTTTTGCGGATCACCTCGAGAAGCTCACCTGGATTCGGGACAGCCCGCTCAGCGAGCCGGCCGATGTCCCGCTGTACCTGCTTTCGAAGATGGCCCGCCGGGACGTCAAAGTCCTGCTGTCCGGCGAAGGCAGCGACGAGTTGTTCGGGGGGTATCCGAAGTATGCCTTTGACCGTTTTGCTCCCCTGGTGGGTCTGCTGCCCGCGGGACTCAACCGCCTGGTGGCTTCGACCTTGCCGGGACGGCTGCGGCGGCTGGAAGTGGCCATGCGGAGTCTGGGGGAGCCCGAACGGGCCTCGCGCTGGGCCCAATGGTTTTCCCCGTTCACCGCCCGGGAAAAGACGATTCTCATGCCGGACAACGAATCCTGGCCTAATCCGACGCAGGAGTACATCGACCGGGCGCAGGACGCGCCGGCGCTCGATGCGATGCTGTACACCGACTGCAAACTGTGGCTGCCCGACAATCTCCTCGATCGTGGGGACCGGATGACGATGGGGGCCTCCATCGAGGGACGCGTTCCTTTCCTGGATCATGAACTGGTCGAATACGCGTTCTCGCTGCCCGCGCACGTGAAGATACGCGGGTTCACCCGCAAGTACCTGCTCAAGCAGATCGCGGAGAAATACCTGCCCCGGAGCATCGTGCATCGGCCGAAGGTCGGTTTTCGGCTGCCCTTGACCCAATGGTTCCGCGGCCGCTTGCGCGACATGTGCTATGACCGAATCTGCGCCGGCAGCGGTCCGCTGGCCCAGTTCCTGAACGGACGGGCGCTGCGCCGCCTGCTCGACGATCATTGCTCGGGGCGCAAGGACAACTGGCTGCAGATCTGGACCTTGCTCGGCCTGTCGATCTGGAACGAGCTTTTCTGTCGGCGTCCGATCGCGGCGGCCAAGACGCCTTCTGCTTTAACCGGGAGCTCGGCGGCGTGAGAAAGAAGGAGACACGGGTGAAAATCTGCCTGGTTGCTTCGGCGGGGGGGCACCTCAGCCAACTGCTCAAGATCGTGCAAGCGGTGAACGGCTATGAGGCGTTTGTCGTCACCACGTCGGAAGCGGTGCGGGAAAACCTGACGCGCTTCGGCCAGGTGCACGTGGTCGGCGAATGCAATCGGCAGCACGGCCTGCGCGTCGTCCGGGTCTTCCTGACGTGTTGGCGGATTCTGCGCCGCGAACGGCCGGACGTGGTCCTGAGCACGGGGGCGGCCCCCGGCTGTGTCTGCTGTTTTCTGGGCAAACTCATGGGCGCGAAGATTATCTGGGTGGATAGCATCACGAACGTGGGCCGCCTGTCGCTGTCCGGCTGGCTGGTTCGATACATTGCCGATCTGTTCATTGTCCAATGGGCGGAGTTGGCGCAAAAATACCGTGGCACGGAGTATGTCGGCACCATCGTATGATTTTCCTGACCGTGGGCACCCAATTCCCGTTTGACCGCCTGGTCAAGGCGATCGATCATCTGTTTGACGAGGGCCTGATGCCGGAGGACGTCTTCGGCCAGATCGGGGTCAGTACCTATAAGCCGCGTCATTTTGAGACGGTCGTGTCCCTGGAAAAGAACGCCTATGACGATCGTTTTCGACAGGCCTCCGCCGTGATCAGCCATGCCGGAATGGGGGCCATTACGATGGCCCTCGACCAGGGTAAGCCCCTGCTCGTCATGCCGCGGCAAAAGAAGTACAAGGAAGTCGTCAACGACCATCAGGAGGCCCTGGCCGACAAGTTTGAGGCGCTCGGTCATATCCTGGTGGCCCGGGACGAGGCCCAGTTGCGGGAGAAAGTGGCACGACTGGAGTCCTTTGTTCCTCGGCCCCGGAGGGCGGAACCCGAGGCCGTGGCACTGAAGGTCCGCTATTTTCTGGATCTTCTGGTGCAAGCAAAGCGGGTGCTGTGATTCCGGCCGATCCGGCCCCATTCGGGCAGGGGGGCCTGCGGCACACGGGCCGCGTCCGGGTATTTGTGGAATCCTCCAAAGCGGCGACTAACTCCGGCCGACGGGTGGGACAGGGCCGGCCGCGCGTGGATCGGACGTTCGTTATCAGACGTGGCGGTCCCACGATCGCTCGCGGAGGCGTCGAGCGGCAGCGCAAGGGTCGGGCGGACTCCCGTGTCGGCTGCGCCGTGCCCAGGGGAGGTCTGATAATACTCTGGGGTTGACCGATTGTCGACGATGAGATTAGACTGTGGTGCCGAACACCGGGACGCACGCGTGCGGCCTGGGTCCAAGCCGGTGGGGCGGATCGGAAATACGAGGAAGAGTGTTGGGGTCCGCCACGTGACACCCGGTCGTGTGAGAGAATTCCGAGACCTTAGGAACTGTCTTTGCAGGGACAGCGAGGAATCCGATTGGCGGCCGCCAAGGAGATGACATCCCGGAATCCATGGCGCGGCGTTGACGCGCGCGTGGTCGTGCTGGTCGGGGGGCGTGATTTCGGACGCTGCCCGCTGGCGGCGCATCTGCCGACGGCGCTTTGGCCGCTGGCGGACAAGCCGGTTCTGGCTCGTCTGTTGGACCATCTGGCCGAGGCGGGATTCCGGCAGGCGGCGGTGTGTTGCGCCAAAGACGATGCGGCGGCGGTGGGGGCCGTTTGCCGGGCGGCTCCGCTGAACGCCGTACCGGTCATCGAGGAACTGACCGCGGGAACGGCGGGCTGTCTTCGAGATGCGGTGGGCTCGGACCCGGGGGACCTGATTCTCGTCCTCTCGGCCGGCATGCTGGCTCCGCCGGCCCTCGCGGATTTGGCGGCGGCGCATCAAGCCGGCGGCGCGGAGTTGACCGTGGTCTTCAATCCGGGCCGAGGCCGCGAAGCCGGGCTGGGCAGCCCCGCGGAGATCTATCTATGCCGGCCCGAGATTCTGCATCATATTCCGCGCGGCGGGTACTGTGACATCAAGGAGGGGTTGATCCCCTCCCTTCTGCGCGCCGGCGGCACGATCCATCCGGTGGTACTGGATCGGGAGGTCGGCAACTTTCATAATCGTGCCGGATACCTGCACGCCCTGGAAGTCCTCTTTCCGTCTCCGGCGGCGGGCCTCTCTGTCCTGCCGGGCGGACGAACACCGGAGGCGTCCGTGCTCACGGGAGCAGAAGTCCTCATACATCCGACGGCTCGGATCTGCGGGTCCGTTCTCCTGGGGGATCATGCGCAATTGGCCGAGGGCGTGGTCGTGGTGGGTCCTGCCCTTATCGGGCCCCACGTGGCCGTGGGTGCGGAAAGCGTGGTCGTCCGGAGTGCTTTGTGGGCCGAGGCGCACGTGGGCGCTCGGTGTGAGGTCCGCGAATCCATCATGGATTGTCATGCGGTGTTGCCCGATGGTGCCCGGCTCATCGAGAGGGCGGTATCGCCCAGCCTCCCGGGCCAAGGGTCTGACAATCCTTTTGGCCGTTGGGCAGCCCGGGTGCCGAAGCTGGTCCCTTTCTCCGGGCGGCAGTTGGCCTATGCGGCGGGAGGCGTTCTCGTTCTGGCGGCCTTCCTCTGGTCCTACTGGCCGACGTTCGCGGATCTAATCGCGGTGTGGCGGCGCAGCGATGAATACTCGTCCGGCTTGCTCGTTCCCTTCCTGGCGGCTTATATTCTCTGGTTGCGTCGTCAGGATTTGCGGTCCACACCCGTGCAACCGGCGTTGTTCCTCGGCCTGGGCGCCTTTCTCTTCGCTCAAGCGGTGCGCGGCATCGGCCTGGAGTACTTCTATTCCTCCGCCGAGAGACTCTCCGTGGTTCTGTCTCTGGCGGCCCTGGTGCTGCTGGCGCTGGGTTGGAAGTACCTGGGAAGAGTGGCTACGATTCTGCTGTTTCTGTGCCTGATGCTGCCGTGGCCGAATCGCATTCAGAACGCCATCACGCTGCCGCTCCAGAGATGGTCCACCAACTCGGCGGTCTTCTGTCTGGAATTGGTGGGCCATGAGGTCCGGCAGGACGGCAATGTGATCCACATCGGCGCTGCCAGCGTCGCGGTGGCGGAGGCCTGCAACGGTCTGCGGATGATCATGGCCTTTTTTGTCATCAGCGGGTTGGTGGTGCTCCTGGTCAAACGCACCTGGTGGGAAAAGCTGGTGATCCTGGCGTCCAGTCTGCCGATCGCCTTTCTCTGCAATACGCTCAGACTGGCGACGACGGCGGTATTCTTTACCTTCGTCACAGGCCGGACCTGGGAGCAGCGGTTTCATGACTGGGGCGGTTACGCCATGATGCCTCTGGCGTTGGCCCTGGTGGTCGGGGAGTTGTGGCTGCTGGCACGGCTGACCACGCCGCCGACGGAGCTGGAGCCGGCGATCATCTCCCGGCGCCACCCGCAGCGCGTGCCGGACCCTTCATATAATGGGAGAACAGGGGTATGAATAATCTGGAGAAGTACCTGGATCAGGTCATCGAGCAGAAGCCGGTGGTCTGCGAAGCACCGGTCGAGGCGCCACCCCCGCCGCCCCCGGAGGCGCCGACGATCAATCTGCTGGCCAGTGTCCGCAAGCGCTGGTACGTCGTGGTCGCCGTGACCGTGGTCCTTTCGGCGTTGGCTGTGCCGGCGATCTGGCTGGTCGTCGAGCCCCAATACGTCGTCCAAGGAGCGGTGAAGGTCCGACCGGTGGTTCAGGGCGTGCTGGGGGAGGCCAGCACCGGCGAGATCGGCGGTTACGGCGACTTCGTCAATACGGAGGCGGCGATGCTCACCAGCAGCAGCGCCATGCTGCAGATGGTCGCGGACGATCTGGCGGGTCGAGACATCTCCTTCTTCAGCGGCAAGCCGCAGCGCCGGATCGAAGAGCTTCTCGCCCGCGTCTGGCCGATGCCGTCACGCACGCTCGGGCCGGTGCGCATTCTCCGCGATGCGATCGCCGCCCGGACGATCACCGCGGGCGCCGTGCCGCGCACGGAGCTGATTGCGGTGGCGATGCGGAGTCCGCACGTCGACGAAGCCCGGGCGATCGTGGATTCGTTCCTCCGCAACTACGTGGCGCAATACGGCACGAATATCACCGAGTCGGACCGCAAGACCCTCGACCTCCTGGAGGCGCAGCAGAGGGAATCGCTGAAGAAAATCATGAGCCAGCGGGACCAGGTCCGCTCCCTGGCCGATGAGTTTGGCACCGTCACGTTAGCCCCGCGCCAGGAGATGGAATTCAACGTGCAGGCGCGGCTGATGACGGAGCTGATCCAACTGGAGGCCCAGCGGATCGCCGCCGAAGCGAACGTCGGTCTGCTGGAAAAAACCGAGAAAATGGATCTGTCCCCGGAACAGGCGATGAGCCAGCGGCGCGAGTACGTGAATTCGAATCCGATGGTGGCCGAGCTGTCGCGGCGCGTGGTGGCGATGGAGCAGGACCTCATCATGGCGCAGCAGACGCACCAGGCGGGGCACCCCCTGCTCGTCCAGATGCAGACGACGCTGGACGCCTTCAAGAAACGACTGGACACCCAGCGCCAGGAGCTGGAGGTGGAATTTGACAGCGGGATGGAGGGCCGGCTGAAGGAGTCGGCCCGGCAGCGTGTGGTGGCCGCCAAGATGGATGTCGAACGGATCAACGCGCACTACCAGGCCCTGAGCAGCCGGGTCAATCAGCAGGACACCCAGACGCAAAAGACAGGGCGCAAAAACCTCGATATTCAGGATCTCCAATTCAAGTTGCAGGTGGATCAGGAGATGTACGATACCCTGTCGCGCCGCATCAAGACGCTCGAAATGGAGAAGCAACGGCCGGCCCGCGTCGAGGTCGCCTACTGGGCGGACGTGGCGGAGACGAGCGACCGGCGCGTTCAGCTCGCGACCGCCGCGGTGATCGGCGCGCTGGCCTGCGGCTTCGGCCTGGCCTTCCTGCGCGACCGGATGGATAAGACCCTGCAGACGCCCGAGGATGTCACGCGGCACCTCGACCTGCCGGTGCTTGGGACCACGACGAGCTCGCGCACCCTCAAGCCGGCCTTGTTCGCCGCGCAGATTGCCGGGGACTATCAGACGATTCGCACCAATCTCGGGTTGTCGTACGATGGGGGACTGCCGCGGAAGCTCGTCGTCAGCAGTGCCGGCATGCGGGAGGGCAAGACGACGTTCGCCGTCAACTTGGCCACGAGCCTGGCCAAGTCGGGCAAGAAGGTGCTGCTGATCGACGGGGACCTGCGGAAACCGGACGTGGGCCAAATGCTGAATGTTCCCCAGAACTCGGGCTATCTCCAGGACGTCCTGCTCGGCGGCGATCCGAGCGGCATCGTCTACGTGGTGCCGTCGAGCGGTCTGCACGTGCTGGCCGCCAATCCGCGTCACATGGCCGACCCGTACGAGTTGCTGACGTCCTCGATGGCGGCGGAGCAGATCGAGCGGCTGACGCGCGAATACGATCATCTCGTCATTGACAGCCCGCCGGCCCTGGCGTTCCCGGATGCCCTGGTCTGGGCCAAGCTGGCGGACGCGGTGGTCCTGATCAGCTTCGCCGGTCAGACGACGGTTCCCGATCTCAAGGAGGCCCGGGAACGATTCGCCCGGGGGCGGGCCCGTGTCCTCGGGGCCGTTCTGAGCAATGTCCCCATCGATCAGAGCCTGTACCGCTACGCCTACACGTACCGGGCGCGCGGCATGGCGCCGGCCGGCCGAACGCAGAAGTCCAAGAAGTTGTTGCTGGCGAGCCAGAAACCCGGCGACGAGGGCGGTGCGGCGTAAACGCCGGTCCGGAAGCGGCGCCGGCGTGGAATTCCCGTGGATCTGAGCTTCGAACCTGTTATGCAGTGGATTGTCGTTCGAGAGGCAGGAGACCCCAGCGCCGATCGGGGGGCGGGCCTCCTGCGGTATGCCCTGTCCACGCCCCCTCTGCATCGGGTGGTGTGGGACGGCCTGCAGCATCTGGGGCGCTGCCCCGAGAACAACCGGGGGACGGGGCGGATCGGCTGGAGGAAGCCCGACGAGTCACTCTGGGCCTTGCCCGGCCGTTGGCAGGCCGGCTTGGGCGCTGTCCCGGATCGCGCGATTTTTTACCGCGAGGCGCTCGCCCTTGATCTGCCGCCGCGGCGGAAGCGGCGTCGGGATTCGTGGTGCCTCCTTACGAACGGCCGGTTTGCCGCCCACGTCAACCAACGATTGCTGGGGCAGTTTCTGGAAACCGCCGGTGCCGATGTCGTGGCCGTGACGGCGGCTCCAGATCTGCTGGCGGGTCGGGAGCGGCTCCGGTTGACGCCGGAGAACAAAGTAGTCGGCTACCGGCGGTTGTATGCGGATGCGCTGTCTCCGGCGCCCCTGCCGGCGGAGTGGCCGCACTACGTCTTCGTGCGCCGGGAGGCTGCCGGCACGGCCCTGACGAGCGGCTTGCTCTCGAGCTTTGGGGCCTGGGTCGACGCCTGCCGGACGGCCGGACTGAGAGTGCAGAGCCTGGCGGTCGCCGGCCTGGCCTACGATCTGGAATCGGTGGAGGGGATCCTGGCCGTGTCCGGAGTGGCCCTGAGCCGTTCGCCGGGTCCGGGCACAACCGGGAGACGGGTGGAGGGGCGACAAGCACTGCCTGACGGAGAGGAGGGCGGGGTCTCCCCGCTGGCGCACGTGGTTGGCCCGGTGCTCTTGGGCGAGCACGTGACCATTGAAGCGGACGCCGTCATCGTGGGGCCGACCGTTCTGTGCGACGGCAGTACGGTGGGGCGCGGCGCCGTCGTCGATTCCTCCATCGTGGGGGCCGGCGTCTCGGTCGAGCCGAACCAGTCGCTCCGGGGCCGCGTCGTCACGGGGTCCGACGGCGGGCCTGCCGCCCAGCGTGACGTGGCGCCGGGCCGCCTGCCGCAGGCGCATACCAGCCTGCACCAGAACGGCGTCTTTCGCGTCTGGCCGAGGTCCTCCTACGCGCGCTGCTTCAAGCGGATCGCGGACGTCGTGGCCTCCATCTTCGTGTTGATCCTGTTTGCTCCCGTGATTCCCGTCCTCGCGCTGGCCGTCAAACTCAGCTCTCCCGGTCCGGTGTTTTTCGGGGACAAGCGGCAGGGGCTCCATGGCCGGCCTTTCCGTTGCGTGAAGTTCCGCACCATGAGGCAGGGTGCCGACAAGATTCAGGAGAAGCTCCGGTTTGTCAGCGAGGTGGACGGCCCGCAGTTCAAGATGGCGGATGATCCGCGCATCACCGCGGTGGGCCGGTTCCTGCGGGAGACCTATCTGGATGAGATCCCGCAGTTCCTCAACGTGCTGTTCGGGCAGATGAGCATGGTGGGGCCGCGGCCTTCGCCCGAAGCGGAGAATACGCTGTGTCCGCCCTGGCGGGACGCACGGCTCTCCGTGCGGCCGGGGGTCACCGGCTTGTGGCAGGTCCACCGCACCCGGGAGCCCCAGAAGGACTTCCAGGAATGGATTCAGTATGACATGCAATACGTCCGGGATTTCTCCTTTGGCCTGGATTTGTGGATCTGTTGGCGGACGTTCGCGAAAATGGTCGAGAACTTCGTCAGCCAGTTTTAGAAAGGACGCGGGGAATGGCCACGAGATACTTCAACTGGAAACTGGCGACGGTTCTGATGGTGGCGGGCGTCGTCTTCGTTGTCGCGGCGTATGCGCTGCATCGGTGGCAGAGAACCATCCGGGCGGTCCAGGCGCTGCCGGAGGGCGAGAAGGCGTACGCCGCACAAGACTGGGATGCGGCCGCCGAACGTCTCGGCAGCTATCTGATCGTCAATCGCGACAATGTGGAGGTCCTGGTCAAGTATGCCGATGCGCAGCTCAAGCGACGGCCGCGCACGCCGAACAACATTGAGCAGGCCATCGCCGCCTATCGCGATGTTCTGCGGCTGGACAGCCGCCATCGCGAGGCGACGAAGCGTCTGGTCGAGGTCTACTTGTGGCCGGCCTGGAACGCACCGGGCGAGGCCAAGCTGATCGCGGAAAACTACCTCAAGAGCAACGATGACGTGGAGATCCGCCGGATGCTCGCGGATGCCTTGCGGCAGCAGCGCATGCCCAAGGAGGCCGCCGACGAGCTGAACAAGATCCTGCAGAAGCATCCGAAGGACGTGCTGGCCTACGAGAGGATGGGGGTGCTGGCGGAACAGAATCCGGACGTGGCCGGCAAGCCGGCCGCGGCGTGGTACGACGACGCGATCGCGGCGGACCCGCAAGCAGCTCTCGCCTACCTGGCGCGCGCCGGTTTCTACCTGCGTCAGAAGGAGCAGTACGAGGCCGGTGCCAATCTGGAGCAGGCACAGAAGAATCTCGACCGTGCCCTGGCCGACCTGGAGCAGGCGCAGAAATGCGATCTTTCGGAGAAGGAAGCCCGGCTGCGTCTCGTGGCGGGACTCAAGAGCGTGAATATGTTGGACAAAGCCCGGGAGCATTTGCAGGCGCTGCAGGCCAAAGATCCGGCGGAAGTGTCACTCTGGCTACACTGGGCGGATCTGGCCGTGCGGACCAAGTCCACAGAAGAGATGTATACCGTGGCCGAGACGGGGTTAAAAGCCCTGGCGGCTCAACCCTGGGACTTCCTGCCGGTCGCGACCGAGTTGCTGATCCGGTCCGGCCACGTGGCGGAGGCCAATGAGTGTATCTCCCGCCTGCGCAAAAAGGATGTCGATCCTCCGGCGACCGCTTTTCTGGAAGGGTTCCTGGCGGACAAGCAGGGACGCTTGCGCGACGCCGTCGCCAGTTGGCGCACGGCCATCAGGCTGGGCTACCGGCGGTCGCTGGTCCGTCTGCAACTGGCGTATGCGTTGACCCGCTTGGGCGATATCCAATCGGCGATCGGTCAGCTTCGCATTCTGGTCGCCGACGCCCCAGGCAATCTCGAGGGGCACGTGGCTTTGGCGCGACTCCTGGCGCAAACGGGAAGTTGGCCGGAGGTCCAGGCGCAGGCCCTCCAGGTTCAACAGCTCTCCCCGGGTCATCCCGACGCGATCCTGCTGGAGCTACAGGCCCGCGTGCAGACGCTGGCGGCCGATCCCACGCCCACGGCGGAACGAGAAAAGGCTTGGCAGGAGATTGATACCCGCCTGGCGGAGTTGGAGAAGAAGAGCGCCGGGAATGCCGCGGTCAAGCTTCTCCAGACACGGGTGGCCATGACCCGGGGCAAATTCCCGGAGGCGGCGGCACTGCTGAAGGATCTGGAAGCCGGGAATCCCACGGACGTTCGGGTGCCCCTGCTCCGGGCGGAACTGGAGGCGACGCAGGGCCGGAACGAGGAAGCGAAGGCACGGTTCCAGGACGCCGTGGCGAAATTCCCCCAGGCCTCGGAGCCCGTTCGAGGGCTGGCCGGTTTCCTCCATCAGCAGAACCAGCGTCCGGAGTGTGAAGCGGTCCTCCGGGAAGGCATTGCGCGGATCACGGAGCCGAGCTTGCGACGGGAGCTGAGCCTGGTCCTGGCGGACTTCTACAGCCAATGGAAGGAGGAGGGCAAGCTCACGAAGTGGTTGAGCGACGTGGCCGTCGCGTTCCCCGGCGACATCCAGCCCAAGCGGCGGCTGCTGGCGCGCGAGGAGATTGTGAAAGACGCACGGAAGGCGCAGGAGATCGTGGATGAGATCCACGCGGTGGAGGGAGAGGAAGGCGGTCAGTGGCGGTACGAGCAGGCGCGGCTGTGGGCGCGCGGCCCTGAGGAGGAATTCAAGACCCGCTATCCGCAGATGGTCAAGCTCTTGCAGGAGAACCTGCAGACCAATCCCAAAGACCATGCGAGCCGGCTGCTTTTGGCGGAAACGTACGAGAAAGCCAACGAGCTGCCGTTGGCCGTCAGCACCTATCGTGAGGCGCACCATCTGTTGCCCGACAACCTGGGGGTTCTCGTGCGCGCGGCCACGATTCTGACCCGGGTGAGGGAATTTGACGAGGCCCGGCGTCTGCTCGATGAAGCGGATCAGCGGAACCTGCACGATCCCGCGCTGGAGAGGCTGCGGGTGCTGGACGATGTGCGGATCGGCAGATTGGGCCCGGCCGCCGAGGCCCTGGAAAAAATGGCCCAGCAGGATCCGAACGACACGTCCTTCCGTCTGAGCCTGGCCTTGATCCGCATCCGGGAGAGAAAATATGACGAGGCCCAGAAGGTCCTCAACGAGCTTAAGACGAAAATGCCGGACTCCCTGCCGGTGACGGGGGCCCAGGTCACCCTTTACGTGCAGCAGGGCAACGCCGCAGAGGCCCTCCGGCTCTGCGATCAGACGGTGGAGAAGCTTCACAACGTCGCGGCCTATAACCTCCGCGCGCGGACCTATATCGCCCTGAAGCAAAACGACAAGGCCCTGGAGGACTTCGGCCGTGTCATCGCTTTGGATCCCAAGCAGGCCCAGAGCTGGGCGGCACGCGCCGATTTCTGTCGCGTGATCGGCCGCGTTCGAGACGGGATCTCGGATGTCAGGCAAGCCTTGGCCCTGGCGCCGGACAACTCCGCCATCCAGAGACTGGCGGCCACCCTGTTCATCCTTTCGGGAGACATGTTGCTGGTGGGGGACGCCGACGCGATCGTCGACAAAGCCCTCGCCGCGTTCGAGAAGGCGCCCGTGGCGAGCGCCGGCGATCCCAAAACCGCCGAGTACCTCCAACTGCGGCTGCTCAAGGCCCAGGCTCTCATACTCAAAGGCACGGGGCCGGGCGTCGAGAGTGCCCGCCGCATTTTGCGCGAGGTGACCAGCAGCGCGCCGAAGCTGGCGGAGGCCTGGGAACTGATGGGCCGCCTGGAGTTGAGTCAGGAAGAGCCGGCCAGGGCGTTGGATGCGGCCCTGCGCGGGCTGGCGCACAGCGAGGGCTACGGACCGTTGCTCCTGCTCAAGGCCCGGGCCGAGAAAGTGGCGTCGCCCGCCATGGCGGCCCAGACGCTCAAGGGACTGTTGGACCAGAATCCTCAGAACATGGAAGTTCTGATCGAGTTGGCGGACGCGTACGCCCGGGCGGGTCGAAGCCCGCAGGCCGTCGATCTGCTGCGCCAAAAACTCCCGGAATTCGAGGGACGGGACCGCCGGCGGTGTGAAATCGCCTACGCCGAGGCCGTGTACGCCAATGGGCAGAAGGAAGAGGCCAAGTCGCTGTTCGACACGCTGATGCAGGCCGACCCGAACGACCCAACGCCGACGATCACCTTGGCGCAGCAACTGCGGAGAGAGAGACGCTGGACCGAGATGAACCAGTTGGTGCGGCGCTGGTTGACGGCGCATCCCCGGGACGCGGAGCTCGCCACGATCATTTCCCGCGTGCTGGCCGCGACGGGCGACCAGCAGGCCCTTCAGGTCGGCGAGGATATTCTGCGGATGACCCTGGAGCGCAATCCGCAATCCCTGCCGGCCCTGATGCTGCTGGGCATGATGATGCAGAATGCGGGACGAAACGAGGAATCCGTGCGACTCAACCGCCAGATGCTCCAGATCGATCCGAACAACGTGATCGCCATGAACAATCTCGCGTGGATGCTTTGCGAGAGAGAGAATCAGCCGGAGTTGTACCAGGAGGCCCTGGCCTTGACCGAAAAGGCGCTCACCATCGTTCCGGATTACATGGACCTTCTGGATACCCGGGGCTATGCGTTCTACCGGCTGGCCGACTTCGACAAGGCGAGGTCGGATTTCGCCCGATGTATCGATTTGTATCCGCCCAACTCGCCGTCGGCGGCCACCCCGCGTTTTCACCTGGCCCTGACGTATGCGGCGGTGAAACGCAGGGCGGAGGCCCTGGAGCAACTGCGGATCGCGCTGGACGCGAACGGGGCGAGCCTGCGGTTGGCGAAAGAGCAGGCGGACAGCGGACGGCCCACCCACGCGATCAAGGTGCTCAAGGACGCCCTGCAGTTGCAGACGCAGATGGAGCCGCTGAAAGCGACTCTGGGGCTGGCGGGGCAGGCCAACGGCCCCTCGCCGCAGCAGGTGACCGAGGCCACGGGCCTCTTGGATCAATTGCAGAAGGGTACTTACTGAAGCGGGTTACCGATGTCCTGAATTGATGTTCCGGACGACGCGGTTTCCGCGGGATGATGGAAGGAGCCGGCCGGACCTTGCTTCTGTTCCCTCCCGCGTAGCGCTCGAGCCCATCTCCCGTATCGAGATACCACGCCTCCCTCCCACGGAGTTGAGTTGAATCGCCGGGGAAGGGAGGTTTTTTTTTCGGCATCGGCAGGAGGGATAGCATCGCGGATCGAGCGCTGCACGCGGCCTTTCAGCCCAGGGACGGCCTTCGCCAATCCCCGATCCCATCCCACCAGTAAGAGAGGTAGTCGGCAGGGGTTGCGTAGCTCCCTCGTTCCTTGTGTACTTGGATCGCCATGTCGCGGAGATGCCTCATACAACCGAGCCCGCCGAGACGCCAGGCTTCCGCGCCGATATCCACCGCCTCTCGTTCGGCACGTGGGAAATCCTCCGCGCTGCAGGTGAGAAGGGCGGCCAGCCTTTGGGCCTGGAGTTGCAGCTTCTGTTGCCATTGCTTGTGGTCGCGCTCCTCCCGTGCGATGGCCTCGGCCAGCAGGTGATCCCGCTTCTCCTGACGGGCACGCCGCTCGGCCTCCACCTGCGCCAGCCGCTCGGTTCGATGCTTGCGGCTGGCCGGCAGGAGCATTTCGAGCATTCCCACCACCGGGTCGATCCCAACCCAGACGACGAAGGTCGTGCCCAGAGTCCCCAGGGCGACCCCCAGAAGGAAAAGGAACCGGACCGGCTCCGTCACTCCCCCCATGCCTAGAATGCCGGCCAACCCCCCGAGCAGCGGCGCCGTCACGTACAGGGCCATGTAGTAGCCGGTCGTCGTGAGCGGATGCTCGACCTCGATCTTCTGTGCCTCTCCCATCCCTCGGTACAGGGCGAAGAGGTACAGACTGATCAGCAGAAACACCACCAGGGCGTAGGGGCCCGACAGCGAAAAGATCACCCACCACCTGAAGCCCGCTCCCCGCAGCACCAGCACGAGGATGTAGCCGATGCACGCGATGAACCAGATCGTGCTGAGCAGGTGGATCCGTCGTAAGGCACGCCTTGAAATCATACACCCTCTTTATCGGGCCCGGCACGGAACGGGTCCCGAAGGCCGGCCCTTCGAAGCTTCACCCCTGTAATCTCCTGTCTTTCCACCTTACGCGCGGCACTTCCCCTGGGGACTCTCCCCTCTTATCGATAATAGCCGCCGCCGCCGGCGCCGCCGCCGCCCAGAGGATTATAGCCTTGCGTCGATCCGGGCGGATTCTGAACGAGGTACGCCCCGTAGAAGGCCCGGGCGACCGGCGAGATGAATTCTTCGAGAACCATGCCGATCGCCGCGAGAACGGTCGGCGGAACGTAGATGATGTCGTTTTCCTGCAGCAGGACGTCCTTGCTCGTATCGCCCTTGATGATCATGCTCTTGTAGTTGATTTCAAAGATGAAGGGCTCGGCCCCTTCCTGGGCCGCGGGCCGAATCACTTGGACCCGTTTCTGCCAGGCCATCGAGTTGGGTTGAGCCTCGGTGATGGCTGTCAAGGTGCTGTCGCGCCCGGTGTAGGTTCTGGGGCCCGGCCGCGTGACCATTCCTGTGATGTAGTAAACATGGCTGGCAAAAACGGCCACTCGGACATCGACCCGGTGCTCTCCCTCCACCTTATACAGTTCTTTGATCCGCTTCTCGATCTCCGTCGAGATCTCTTCCGGGGTCTTGCCGGCGACGTCGAAATTGCCGAGCACCTCAAAGCTGATCTTGCCGTCGGGCCGGACCCGCTGCCGCTGCAGGTTGACTTCGGGGACCAGGGCACACCGCAGCTCCAGTTCGTCGGGCGGCTGCACCACGTAGCGGTCCGCCGTGACGTTGGTCTCATACGGCTTGACCCAAGCCTGAATGTCCTCCGGGTGGGAATCATAACACCCCGTCAGCAGAGCCACACAGGTCCACAGCACGGCCGTGCCCAGCATTCTCGATCGCTCCATGCCGCATCTCCTTTTTCCTGCGGATTTACCGGACTCCTCTGCGTGGTTCCCCTATGCGACGCATCGCCTTAGGGACCCCGGTCACGCGTCTGAGGCTATGAACTCCCCGCGCAGTCGTGCGAGTCCTTATAGCGTACATCGTTCAACGCGTCAAGCGCCTTGAGACAAAAAGGCCATTCTCACCGTCCTGTATGAGGAAATTCATGAAAGCCCTTGACGAGTCACGGGAAAAATGCGAAGGTCGGCGTGTGATGACTTGAAGCTTCGAACGGAACGCTTCCCACTTCCCGAGGAGTTCGCAATGACCCAAAAAACGGCACCGGACAGTGTCAAAAAGCGCGATGGTTCGATCGTTCCTTTTGATGAAGCGAAGATCGAGCGCGCGATCCAGCGGGCGGCCCTGGAGGTGCTCCAGCACCCCAGGCGTGCCGCCGACCTCGCCCGGCGTGTGACCGCCCTCGTGGTGGACGGGCTCGCGCGGGCGTACAAGGGCAGGATCCCCGGCGTGGAGGAGATTCAGGACGCCATCGAGACGACCCTGATGGAGGAGGGCTATGGGGAGATTGCCAAAAGCTATATTCTCTATCGCGAGAACCGGTCGCAGGTGCGCCTCGCCAAGTCGGCCCTCGGACTGAAAGATGATTTGAAGCTGCCGGTCAACGCCGTCGAGGTCCTCAAGCGGCGATACCTGCTCAAGGACAACCAGCGCCAGATCGTCGAGACACCGAGCGAGCTGTTCCGCCGGGTGGCCCATCACGTCGCCCAAGCCGAGGCTAATTATGGCTCGGATTTCGGGACCGGCGAGGTGGAAGAGGCCTTCTATCGCATGATGCGCAACCTGGAATTCGTGCCCAACTCGCCGACCCTGATGAACGCCGGCACGGGGCTCGGCCAGCTTTCCGCCTGTTTCGTCCTGCCGGTCGAGGATTCGATTGAAGGCGTCTTCAAGACGCTGGCCGACATGGCGCGAATCCATCAGACGGGCGGCGGCACCGGCTTCGATTTCTCCCACCTGCGTCCGCGGGGCGACCTGGTCAGCTCAACGAAAGGGCACGCCTCCGGCCCGCTGTCGTTCATGAGCATCTTCGACAAGGCGACTGAGGTGATTGTCCAGGGCGGGCGGCGCCGGGGTGCGAATATGGGCGTCCTGCGCTGCGATCACCCTGACATCGTCGATTTTATCGAAGCCAAAGTGGGTTCGAACGCGTTTCGCAACTTCAACTTATCGGTAGGTGTCACGGACGTTTTTCTGCGGGCCGTCGCGAATGACCGGCCCTTCGATCTGGTGAATCCCCGCACGGGTCAGAGCGTCCGGCAGCTCGGCGCTCGCTCGCTCTTCGACCTGATCGTCAATGCCGCCTGGCGAACGGGCGACCCGGGCCTGATCTTCCTTGACCACGTCAACCGGCGTAATCCGACGCCTGCGGTGGGCCGGATCGAGGCGACCAATCCCTGCGGCGAGGTGCCGCTGCTGCCCTACGAGAGCTGCATCCTGGCCTCCATCAACCTGGACAAGATGACGAAGGGCAAAGGGGCGGGCGAAACGGTCGGCCGGGCGGCCGTGGACTGGGACAAGCTGCGGGACCGAATCCACTGGGGCGTCCGCTTTCTCGATGACGTCATCGACGTGAACGGCTACCCTCTGGCCTCCATCGAGGCCGCGACCTCCGGCAACCGCAAAATCGGTCTCGGCGTCATGGGTTTTGCCGACCTGCTCATCCGGCTGGGCATCCCGTACAACTCGCACGAGGCCGTCGCCTTCGCGGCGAAGCTGATGCGCTTCGTGCACAAAGAGTCTTTGGCCGCGTCCGAAAAACTCGCGGCCGAAAGGGGAGTCTTTCCGAACTTCCGAAAGTCGATCTACGCCAGAGAAGGCCGCAAGCGGCGGAATGCCACGGTCAATACGATCGCCCCGACCGGCACGATCAGTATCATCGCCGGCTGCTCCAGCGGGATCGAGCCGCTGTTCGCGATCAGCTTCGTGCGCAACGTCTTGTCCGGGACCCGGCTCCTGGAAACCAATCCGCTCTTCGAGAAGGCGGCCAAGGACCTCGGCTTCTACAGCCGGGAGTTGCTGGCCGAGGTGGCGAAGCGTTCGTCTCTGGCCAAGGTCAAGGGCATTCCCAGCGATATCAGAAAGCTCTTCGTGACGGCCTTTGACGTCTCGGGACATCAGCATCTCGCGATCCAGGCGGCCTTTCAGCGCTATACCGACAACGCCGTCTCCAAGACGATCAATCTGCCCGCGGACGCGACCGTCGAGAACGTCCGTGATATCTACTTGGAGGCACATCGCCTCAAGTGCAAGGGCATCACGATCTACCGTTACGGCTCGAAACCCAGCCAGGTCCTCTCCGTGAGCGAGGCGGAGGAATCCCGGCCCGAAGAATCGCCCGACGTGGTTGCAGTCGATTCCGACTATGCCGGCGGCTGCATCGGCGGCATCTGCGATTTCTGAGCGGACTACCGACAACCACCTTTGAACCGCAAATGAACGGCGCTTCCTCCTTTGTCATTCCCGCGAAGGCGGGAATCCAGACTCTCTGCCACAGAGAACGCACCGAGGACACAGAGACGAGTGATTCAGACACGGATTGCGCGGATGGACACGGATTTCCAGACTGAGAACCGACTACTGTCAACTACTGTCTATCCGCAGATCATGTCATTGCGAGCGAAGCGCGGCAATCTGCCGATTTCTGCCGATTCCTCCTTTGTCATCCCCGCGAAGGCATGTCACCCCGAGGAGGGCCACAGAGGAAATCATCAATCACAAATCATCAATCATCAATTCCAAGGCCCCTGATCCCTGACCCCGTCCCGGCCTCCCTTTTCTCCCAGACATCCTGCGGATGACGATTCCGAAGGGGGACTCAGACGCGTGACGAACCGAGCGCCTTCCGCAGATGCCCAAGGTCGGACCGCAGGGCCTCGAGGACTGTCTTTCTGTCCACGGTAATTTCGCGATTGCCGTGCTCTGCCCCACCGAGCGGATACTCGAAGTGGATGGAGATCGGCCCCGCGATGCCGTGTTGTTTCAACATTCCGGCAAATCCCGCCAGATCGACCATCCCTTGACCGAGAGGGCAGTTCTCCGTCTCCCAGCCGGTGCCTTGTCGCGCCCAGCGAAAATCCTTCACGGCCAGCGTGTTGATGGAGCCGGCCAGCAGCCGCAGGTTTACCGGCCAGGCCAAACCTCCTTCAACCACGGCGTGGCGCATGTCGAACTGCACGCCCATCCAGCGCGGGTCCAGATCGCGCAGCAGATAGTGCAGGTCCCACAAGGGGGCACCGACGTAGGCGGCGCCGGCATGGTTCTGGAACGTGGCCGCCACGCCGTACTGTTTGCTCATTTCGGCCAGGTCGCGCAGCCGTGGCCTGATCTCATCGAGTTGCGCCATGATGGGGCCGGCGTCGTTGTAGCGATAGATGCCGAGACGATAATGACGGACGCCGAGCCGGCCGGCCGTCTGGAGCACCCTCTGGGTCCGCGGGTCACGCGGATCGGTGATGTCGGTCACGATCATCCGGACATGGATGCCGGCCTTCGTGGCGGCGTCGACCGCCTTGGGCAGATCCTCCTCGACGCGCTCGGGCAACACATGTCCCCCTCGTCGGACCGTCAAATCCACGCCATCGAATCCCGCCTCGGCCGTGATCCCGGCCATTCCTGAATAGTCGAGCCATTGCAGGCATTTCGAAAACACGCTGACGTCGAAAGCCCCATCCCGAGGGCGTCTTTGCGCCTGGGCCGTACCCTCGACGAACAGACGCGACGCCCCGACCGCCGCCGCCATTCCGGCTGCCGCCGCCAAAAATCTCCGCCGCGACGGATTCCTCGACTCCTTCGAGCATGTCTCACTCATGAAGCCTACCTCAGTTAAACGGGGATTCAGCTTTGTCCGCCGACAGGATACGTGACCCAGCGAGGCTCGTCAACCGCCGGGCGAACCTTGCACCCGTTTGACATGGGACCCGACATCTATAGTCCCCTCCGTAGGACGGGCTGTGCCCACCGAGTCAGGCGTCCCCGGACTTGCCAGATCCACGTTTGTGAAATGCGTAGGTCTGCCCCTCAAATCCTGTGGTCGTTCCATATCAGGGTGGGCTGTGCCCACCGAGTCAGACATCCCCAGGCTCGCCAGATCCACGTTTGTGAAATGCGTAGGTCTGACCCGCGAATCTGCACGCCCCCGAATCCGACCCACAGCCTGAGCCTGAGCCTAGAATTAACCACAGGAAGAGACTTCTTATTCGGGTCCATTGAATTCGGCAAGTCGTCGCTTCAAATCATCGGCCCAGCCCTTTTGTTCATGACTGGTGAAAGTGCCCGTCTGCTGAATCCGTTCCGCTATGGAAACGGCCCTCAGCAAAGCCTCACGGGCGACCTTGTGGCCTTCGGGTTGGGCTGGGTCGAACACGGAACTGATTCGGATCAGGCTCGTCACCATGTCTGCCTGCCACTGGGCATTGCCGGGGTCCTGCTGCGCCAGCTTCTCGCGGATCGTCAGGCCCTGGCGGTAGGAGACCAACGCCCCGGCGAAGTCGCCCTGGGCCTGCCGCACGTCGCCCAGTCTCTCATAACTGACGCTCAGGTCCCGCTGCCACTGGGCATTGCCGGGGTCCTGCTGCACCAGCTTCTCGGCAATCGTCAGGCCCTGGCGGTAGGAGGCCAACGCCTCGGTCAAGTCCCCTTGGGCCTGCTGCACGTCGCCCAGTTTGCTGTAACTGACGCTCAGGTCGCGCTGCCACTGGGCATTGCCGGGGTCCTGCTGCGTCAGCTTTTCGCGGATCGCCAGGCTCTGGCGGTGGGAGGCCAACGCCTCGGCCAGGTCGCCCTGGGCCTGCTGCACGTTGCCCAGTCTCTCGTAACTGACGCTCAGGTCGCGCTGCCACTGGGCATTGCCGGGGTCCTGCTGCGTCAGCTTCTCGCGGATCGTCAGGCTCTGCTGGTAGGAGGCCAATGCCCCGGCCAGGTCGCCCTGGGCCTGCTGCACGTCGCCCAGTCTCTCGTAACTAACGCTCAGGTCGCGCTGCCACTCGGCATTGCCGGGGTCCTGCTGCGTCAGCTTCTCGCGGATCGTCAGGCTCTGCCGGTAGGAGGCCAACGCCCCGGCCAGGTCGCCCTGGGCCTGCTGCACGTCGCCCAGTCTCTCGTAACTGACGCTCAGGTCGCGCTGCCACTGGGCGTCGGCCGGATGGGCTGTGATCACGTCCTGGCGGATGCGGACAGCCTCCATGGCTGCATTCCTGGCGGGCGGGAGTCTGCCCGCATAGGTCAATGCCAAGGCGTAGTCACTGAAAGCCCGACCGATTTCGCTAAGGTCACCGAGCTGGCGTCGAATGACGAGCGCCTCGTGGAATGCGCGGTCGGCCTTATCCGCATCGTCCAGGAAGACCCAGTGCTCAGCCGCCTCTTCCAGCCACCGGGCGCGGGCGCGCAAGAGCGTAGGATTGACAGCCTCGCGCGTGGTGTGAAGACGCGACAGCAGCTCATCCAAGCGAGCTCGGCGAAAGGAAGCCGGCGGAAAGCCCGAAAGCATGCCTTCCCCCCGCAAAGGCACTACTTCCGAAAAATGCTGGGGCGGGACAACGGGGAAGGTCACCGTATCGCTTCGCCAGTCGAAGAAGTCGGGCGCCTCACGTCCACATAGCGCGGCCAGGTATTCAGGGACCCAGAAGACCACCGGAGACGTGAGGGATTCCGCCCAGGCGGCGCGTCGCAGGTTCAGGTTGTGTAGAGGCTGCAAACGGCTGCCGTCCGACGGCACTGCCTCCTCCAGGTTCGTGACCATGATGGCAGTAGAGCGTCCTTCCGCAGGGGCCTGGGCAAGTATGTCCTCCAGTGGGTCAGTCGTTTCCTGGCGGACTCTGACGCGGATAGAAGGCGGACCCGGCAGAGCATCGTCGAGTGCATCGAGGATGGTCTCACGTTCCCTGCGGTCATTGCAGACCGCCACAAGCAGGGCGAAACCACCCGCACGAGCGAGGGCGCGGCGCAGCACTCGGAAAGCTTCGTGCGAAGCACACGTCGAGGCTACGCGGGATTGGCCTAGCTCGATGGAGGACGTGATTGCTTCTCCTTAAATCTCTTCAGGAGCCGGATGACCGGGTTCACATCGTAGAAAGGCTCCTCGTTGCGATATTCGAAGATGTAGAGCCAGTAGAGCATGCTGCGCCGCAGATTGTCGGGGAGGTCCTCGGGAAGGCTCTGCAGCGGCCCGTCTTTGAAGCGTCGCAGCCACGGCCAACACTCCGCAGGAATTTCCCTCGCCAAGCTTTGGGCATAGCTCTCAACGGCTTTGTCGACATGGGTCTTCTTTAGTGGAAGGGCATCCACCTGGCTTAGAGACGCCTGGAGGAACATCATGAGATGCCTTGGGTGTCCACCGCTCAGGCGGCAGAGGTGCTCGCGTGTTGCTGGTGCGTCGAAGACCTTCGCCGGGTCCACGTGCGCATAGTCGCATCGCTTGGCGATCATCTTCTCCAGTGCGAGCACACCTGTCTTCTGTGGATCGTGAGCCACGCGGATCATGGGAACCGGAACGCAGATTTCCCCGAAGGTTTGCGTCGTCTCACTCATGCGCGGGCTGTAAGCCATCGAGATAGGCATGGTATAAACAGCGTGGCATGAAAGTCCGACGAGCTGATCACACCGTTCCACAAAGATGCGCTCCTGCCTGTCCAAGGGCAGTTTCTCCAGGCTGTCGATGATAAGCAACAAACCAGCCTTGCCCTGCTGGCAGAGCTGCGCGTTGGCCGCATCCAGCAAGTCGTTTAGCGCGCGGCGCAGGCTTACGCTTTGCTTGTCGATGGCGGCCCGGAGAGCCTGGCGTGAGGAAGGCGCGCCGTTCTTCAGTTCCGCCGTCACCTTGGCGAACCCCGGAACGACGTCTACCTCTGCTTCCGAAAGACTAATCTCGGCTTTCGTGAGCTGACGGATTTGGTCCCAGATGCCCTGAAACAGTGTGGTGACGACGGAGAAGCCGGGCAGCTTTGCCTCCTGCAACTGCCGCTGCACCTCAGCCGCCGTGAGAACCAGCAGATCCGGCATCTCCAAATCGGCGATGTCGAGGTGCTTGACGACGTCGAAGTAGATCACCTGAAAAGGAAGGTAGCCGGGTGCGGGCTGTTCGAGGAGTTGACGCAAGCGAAGCAGTTCAGTGCTCTTGCCGACGCCCCGGTGACCGGTAAAGAGCTTGTATTCGGGTCTGCTTGGGTCCGCCAGTTGGAAAGCCCGTGCCATCAGAGGCGCGACGCGACTACCGCGCGCGTCATCGCAGTCCACATAGCGTTCGTCATCCGCCGGAAGGACCTCATCAGGCCGGCATGCCCGGTACAGCTTCGTTACGTCGTCCATGTTCTCCATATCGCGAGCCACCCTGTCTTATGTGAGATGGCAACTGCAGGAAGATCGATCGGTCGAAGAACCACGTACTGGTCCTCCGCCGCACAGTCCACTGTAACGGCAGAACTCATAATTCTATTGTAAGAGCAAGTCGGCGGAATGGCAAGCAAGCAACTTCCGGACCCGCTGGGCAAGATACTCAAGTTGTTCCTTCGTGATCTTGTAGCCGGGGTTGTAGCGGGCCTCGACGTAGGCCCGGCGCAGCAACTCGAAACACTCCTTCTGTTCCGGCGTGGCCAGTGGGAAGACCGTCAGAAAAGCGGGATCGTGGCCGGCGACCATGTGCGTGAGCTTCTCCAGGTCGTGCAGCTTCGGCCGGTAGTTCGTAAAAACCAGCAAAACCGCATCGTAGAAGCACTCTACCGCTTGGTGAAGCTCAAAAGCGGCTTTAAGGTACTGTCGTTTCTTCAGCGCGTATTCGAAATGGTCATATGCCTCATCGGCTCGCTTTGACCAAAATTCGACGCTGGCCTTGGCATTCCCTCTTCGTTCTCTCGGGTCGAGCTTGCGGGGGCGGGCGAGCTTGAATTCGCCCGTGTCGTAGAGCAGGACGCCTTCTTTCTTGATGTCGGTGAAAAAGTAATGGCCCCGGACCAGGGCGTTGTTGACCGTCTCAATCGACTCGACGACCAGGTTCGTCCAGGTCGGCACCAGGCGGCGGGCCCGGGCCTCGGCGCGACGCCAGGTGTCGGTGCTGTTGACGATCCGGTTGGAGCGGACGATGACGAGGATGTCGAAGTCGGAGGCGTATTCGTAGGTGATGCCATTCTCGACGTAGGTGTCCTCGACCCAGTCGCCGCGGGCGTGGGAGCCGAACAGGATGAACATCAGGACGGTCGGACACTCATCCAGAATGATCTCCTTGACGCGCCTGAGCTCGTCCCGTTTGTGCTTCGGCAGATGGGCCAGCGACTTCTTCATGGGGAGTATTATCGGCAGGGAAAAGGGAAAAAGGCAAAAGAAGGGCAACGGGACGGTGTCCGGCACTCTCTCCGGGGGAATCCGCGTCCATCCCGTGTGAATCCGCGTCGCAGGAGCAGTCGTCAGTTCCCGCCCCGGATCAGAGTTCGGGGGTGACAAGGTTGCCGGCCTGTGTCCTCCTTCTCTGTGTCCTCGGTGTTCTCTGTGGCCCAGAACCTGGATTCCCGCCTTCGCGGGAATGACAGGGTCGGTATCGGCGTTCATCCCCGTTTATCGGCGGTTTCGTTGTCTGTGGCTCCTCCGTGGTTGCCGGAACGTCGGAGAGTCTTCCGTTCTTACCTTCCTACCTTCCTTCTTCTCTGTGCTCCTCTGTGACTCGGTGGTTTTCTTTTCCCGCAGGGCGGTCTTCGGCGGCGGTAGTCCTCCGGGAAGTTGAGGTAGGCGTGCTCGCCGTAGAGTTCATAGGCCTTGCGGTCGCGGGCCTTGGCGGCCTCGACCTCATCGTCGAAACGTCCGAGATAAAGATGCCGCCCCCGGTATCGGATTCCCGCCTCCCACTTGTTTCCCCGGCGGCGCACGCCCACGAACCGGGACGACCCGCCGCGTGGTCCCCGGTTGGCCAGATTCTGTTGCGGCGTGCACTCCCGCAGATTATGCGCGCAGTTGTTCAGGGTGTTGCGGTCGATATGGTCCACGACATAGCTCTTGCGCGGCCGCAGGATCATGTGGTGCATGTACACGGTCCTTCCTCTTATGTTGCAGTTCGCGTAAACCGCGCCGCCGTGCCGGTTCGCGCGCCACCGGTATTTGTTCAGTCTCTTGTAGTCGGCGGCATCGACGGTGGCGAACATGCCGTTGCTCAGCAGAATGCGCCGGACGCTGGGATTGGCCTTCTCGCTCGGCGGGCCGGGGCAGTCTGGTGCAGGGACCGCGCGGGGCCGGCTCCAGGACTTTGCCTTGAAGTTCCGGCAGGTCTCGGTCGGCAGCATCTCCACCAACTCGCCGGGACTGCCGGGGTGGTTCGAGCACAGCAGCAGGTGGGGCAGGCCCGTGCAGCGGTCCATCCCCTGACGCCACTTCGAGAGGGGACAGGAGTACGCACAGAGCACGCATTTGCCCGCGAACAGGTACGCAAAGGCCGGCCGCCAGCGCTTCCCCCGGTACCGCTCGGGCCAGATCGTGCTGTCCGGCGGCGGCACGCGCGGCTTCCGCTGGTACTGTCTTGGGGCCCGCATCGGCTCCTGGCCCCGGTCCTCCTCCTTGCGGCCCTGAATCCTCCGCCCTTGGCCCTGTTTCTCCTGCTCCTTCCGCTTTTTCATAAGCTCCCCTTTCCGCTGACCGTTGGTACGGGCGAATCATGATTCGCCCCTGCGCTGGTGGCGGTCCGGCCCGCGGCCGCCGAACCGCGTCACACCAGAAGTATGGTATATAGACCATTCAAAAGTGTCAACAAGAAAAGCAACAAATCTATTATATTTTTATCCAACATAAGTCTTTGTCCCGCCAAGACTAAAGGAACTGCCCGCAAGAAATGTAGCGCCGGCCTCGGCAGGGGGGCGGAGAGGAGGACGACGACCAGGTTGCCTATCGTCGGAGACTCGCGCGGCTCGCCACGCGTGTTGGGAGCCTCGCGTTTACGCGGTCCTGAGTCGCCCGAAGGCAGAACTGGATCCCCAAACGCGATACATCGCGTTTGGGAACCCACTCCAACGCCCGGCGGCCTCGTTCACTTCCCAACGCTCTACTTCTGCTTCTTGCCTTTGGCCTTCTGTCCACCGGACGGCTGGCCGCCGTAGTAGGGATAGGTGTCGAAGACGTCCCCATTGCCGGCGAGGCGCGGATCGTTGGTCGCCTTCAGTTCCGCCGTCAGCCGCGCGGCAAGCTCCTCTTTCACTTTGGCGTAGGAGGGATCGGCGGCGACATTGTCGAGTTGGTTCGGGTCCTTGCGGAGGTCGTAAAGCTCTTCCGCGGGCCGCTTGGCCACGGCCAGATCGAACAGCCGTTTCACGCCGGGATCGTCCCGGTGCTCGATCAGGTAGGTCTTTGTCGGGGAATCGTCGATATCACCATAGATCCGCTTGGGGTCGTAAGGCTCGCCGCCGCCCACGGGATCGCCCGCGGGCCAGCGGTCGGGCTTGAAGTTGCGAATGTACAGGTACTCGTACGTTCGGATTGCGCGACAGGGATAGCCGAGACCGCCTTTGCGCACCCAGGCGTGCCGCTCTTTGCCGACCAGGACGTGGTCTCGGGCGGGATCGACGCGACCTGATTTGTCGGACGCCAGGATGCCCAGCAGGCTGCGGCCCGTCATCTCGGGCAGCGGTGTGAGGCCCGCGACTTCCAGGTACGTCGGCGCGAGGTCTTGCAGGCTGACAAAATCCGCGACGGTCCGGCCGCCCTTGATGTGGCCGGGCCATCGCAGGGCCAGCGGCACATGGGTCCCCGTGTCGTACAGGTTGCTCTTGCACCTCGGGAAGGGCAGGCCGTTATCACCGGTCATCACCACCAGCGTGTTCTCCAACTCGCCCTTCGCCGCGAGCACGTCCAGGATCTCGCCGACTTCCCGGTCGAAGCGCTGCACTTCGAAATAGTAGTCACACAAGTCTTGGCGCACGGTTTCGTTGTCCGGCAGGCAGGCCGGGAGCTTCACGTCCTGGGGTTTCATGCCGCTCTTGACGCCGGACTGCCATTCATACGGACGATGGGGATCGTTGCTGCCGAACCAGAAGCAGAACGGCTTTCCTTCCGGTCGGGCGGCGAGAAAGGCGTTGAAATCCTTGTACGCCGGACCCGCCGGATTGCGCGTGCGGCCGCCCGGCTGCGGCTGTCCCGGCCCCCAGCCCTTGCGCGTGACGCCCACGTGATAGCCGGCCTTTTCCAGCAGGTCCGGATAGACCGCGAACCTGTCCGGCAGGGTGCTCCAGAGGTTCCCACCCTCCTCCAGCCGCCAATGCCACTGACCCGTGACAATCGACCCCCGCGACGGCGTGCACGAAGGGGCCGTGACGAACGCGTTCCTGAACAGGACCCCTTCACGGACGACGCGGTCGAAGGTGGGCGCCTTGACCACCTTGTCTTCGATGCCGCTCGCGTGCGGCCACGACCAGTCATCCGCGATGCAGAACAAGATATTCGGCAGTCGCCGGCGGTCGCCTGTGGACTGTGCCCATCCGTCGCGCGGGAGGGAAAACGCCGCGCAGGCCGCACCGAGGCCCGCGACTTTGAGGAACTCCCGGCGATTGCACTGATTGCTTTTCATGTTCTCTCCTGTCAGATGCTCTTGTGTTGGCCTTCCGGAATTGCCGCTCCTACGCTGCGCTGCCACGCGTGTAGCGCCTCCAGCAGTTCGTGCTTCTTCTCGGGTAGTTCACTGGCGAGGTTGTGTTGCTCGCTCGGGTCCTGGGCCAAGTCGTACAGCTCCGTCTCGCCGGTGTCGAAGAGCTCGATGAGCTTCCAGTCGCCTTTTCGGATAGCGCCCGCCGACCGGCCGCCCAGGAAGTGGGATTTTTCGAGCGGGTAGTGCCAATAGAAGGTGTCCCTGTCCAGATGCGCCTCGGCATCCTTGAGAAGAGGCAGGAGCGAGACACCATCGGCCGCTTGCGTCGGTGTCCGACGGGCCCCGGCGGCCTGGGCGAGCGTCGGATAGAAATCGACGCTGCAGACCGGTGTGTGGCAGACGCGGCCCGGTCCCGTGACGCCGGGCCAGTAGACGATCAACGGCTCGCGGATGCCGCCTTCGTAGAGGGTCGATTTGCCGGCTCGCAAGGGGGCATTGGACGTCACTTTGTCTTCGCCGCCGTTGTCGCCGGTGAAGATGAGGATCGTATTGTCGGATAGGCCGAGCTCGCGGAGTTTGTCCCGGATCATCCCGACGCCCTGGTCGATGCTCTCAAGCTGAGCGGCCAGGTGCGGGTTGTTTCGTGGGGCCTGAAAGCCCTTGCCCGCGTTCGGTTTGGCCTCGTACTTCGCCACGAGCTCGGGCTTGCCGTTCAGCCGCGTGTGAATCGCGTAATGGCTCAGGTACAGGAAGAAGGGTTTATCCTTGTGCCGCTCGACGAACTCGACCGCCTCCAGATTGCAGCGGTCCACGAGGTACTCCCGGCCCGGCAGACGCTGGCGGATTTCCCGGTTGAAATGATAGGGGAAGAAGTAGCTGCCGTTGGCAATGCCCCGGTTCTCCGAGACCATCACTTCATCGAAGCCGTGCTCCGCCGGCCCGACTTCCCTGGCCCCGTGATTGGCGTAGCCGGTCAGGTGCCATTTGCCGACGATGCCCGTCGTGTAGCCGACGCTCTGGAGCATCTCCGGCAGCGTCACATAGTCCGTCGCCAGGTGTTTGGGATCGTTCGGCCGCAGATAGTCGGTGATGCCCGTGCGGACCGGGTATTGGCCGGTCATCAGCGAAGCCCGGTAAGGGGAGCAGACGGGCGCCGCCGCATAGGCCTGCGTGAATCGCAGCCCCTCGCGCGCCAGCCTGTCGAGGTTGGGCGTCTCGTTGAACGTGTTGCCGTAACACCCCAATTCGGCCCAGCTCAAGTCGTCCCCCAGGATGAAGATGATGTTGGGCCGGCGTTTGTCCCCCGGCGCGCCGGCTCCCGCTGTCGGCGGACGCCCCCACAAAAGCGTGGCGATAGCGGCCCCTTGGAGAAACTCGCGCCGGGTCGTACCTGGATTCATTCTGCTTGACCTCCTTCGATCAGTCGATCATAGATCGCGGATCGTCAGTTGAAGAACGCGGCGCGTTCTCTCCGTGATCTTCACTCGCTCGCTGATGCGAATCGGATAGACCCAAACGATCTTCTCGCGGTCCGCGAGAATCAGGATACGCTCCCGCAGCTCGCGCGGCACCTTCGCGGTCGTCAGGAACTTGCCCACCTTCTTCTCACCCACCACCCCGAGCGGCTGGAATCGGTCACCGGCCTTGCGGGTCCGTACGAGGACAGGCCGCTTCACCTGATCCAAATCAAAATACTCCGTGAAAGGACCTTTGTCACGCTTGAGCTTTGCCAAGTCCATGTCGCCGCGTGGAAGGATGCTAGCCTCGATCACCTGTCCGGCGAAGCGAGTCTTCCCCGGTACTGCAAGGACTGCGGGAGCAGAACTCGGTGGGGCAAGCCCCACCCGGCATGAACTGGGCGGCTCCTTCGTGCTTAGGAGGATTTGGGCCCGCTCGCGTTGGGCGGTCAGTCCGCCCGGCAGCGCGGCTCTCTTTCCACCCATGCCCTTTCGGGCCAATTGCAGGATGCTCTTGTAGTGAGGGCTGGCCCAATCCCGGTCGCCGCCGAGACCCGCCACCGCCCGGCGGATCAACTCAATCCCGACAAGCTCAGGCAGCGCGGCCAGTCCCGCGGCATCGAGGATGACCTCGCCCGCCGCAGACTGCGCCAGGCGCGACCATGCCTCCTCGGCTTCACGCTCAATTCGGACATAGAGTCTTCTTGCGGATGTGGCCAGTTCGGACAACTCTTCCACCAGGCAGCCGTGGGCTTCTTGCTGCAACGGGGGCAAGAGCCGGTGCCGGATGAAGTTGCGTGTGTAGGCGACGTCCACGTTGGTGGCGTCCTCGCGCCAGTGCAGATTGCGTCTTCCGAGGTACTGGACGATCTCAGCGCGCGTCGCGCACAGCAGGGGGCTGGCGAGCCAGAGGTCGTCGAGTCGTCGCGCGGGCCGGATGCCGGCCAGGCCGCGAAAGCCGGTTCCGCGCAGCAACCGCTGGAGAACTGTCTCCGCGTTGTCGTTCTTCTGGTGGCCCGTGCTGATCCACGCACATTTGCGATCGCGTGCGATCTCGGCGAGACTCGCCAGCCGCAGGTGTCGCGCCGCCGTTTCCACCGACAGTCGGTGCCTCAGGGCGTGCGCACGCACCTCGACCGCCCGCGCGATCACCGGCAGTCCCAGCAGATTGGCCTGCGCCACCACGAATTGCTCGTCGGCATCGCTCGCCGGGCCGCGCAACTGATGGTTGATGTGGGCGCAGACAAGATCGGCCTCGATCTCTCCTTGGGTCTTGAGAGCCCTGAAGATATGCAGGAGGGCGATGGAGTCCGCCCCGCCGGAGACCGCCAGCAGGATCCGCCCGGCCCCGGCGAACAGCCCGTGCCGGCGAATGAACTCGGCCACTGTCTCCTCAAGTCGGTCCGTCATCTGGCCCGTCCGGCAAATGAAAACGGGTCTGACGTGCGATCGCACGTCAGACCCGTTGTCCGCACAATGATCGTCCAGCGGTCGTGCGGCTCGTTTCGTTCCGCGCAACGAGCCACGCCACCGGTCCACGGTTGGCGAGCGTCGCCCGGGACTAATCCTTGGAGGTATTCAGTTCCTGGACCCGTCTTTCCGCCATCAGCCGCAGGTCGGTGTATCGCGCCTCCTTGACGATGGCCTCCTGGTAGACCGCCAGAGCCTCGGCACGGCGGTGCAGCTTCCTGTCGAGAATGTCCGCGGCACGGAATCTGGCGGGATGCGGCGTAGCGGCATCCCACTGGTAGGACCTCTGGTAGAACGCCAGGGCGATCGTGTAGCGCCCGAAGCCCTCGTGGATGCGACCCATCATGTAAGCGGCGTCGTCGATTTTGTCGCTCGTTGGGTAGCTCGTGATCAACTGGCCGTACTTGCGCAGCGCTGCCCGCAGCATCTCCACGTCCTTGACGATTGTTAGCGGGATCGGCCCCGCATCCTTATAAAACTTCTGGGCGTCGGCGTACAATTGGTCGGCCGCAGCAATGCTCTCCGTCGCCTTGAGAGTCGCCGGCATTACTTCGGCCTCGATAATGTACTGGTATTGTGGGATTCGGTTCAGTGCCGTCAGTTCCTGCTGGGCCCAACCCGTTTTGTCATGATTGCCGGAGGCGCTGTAGTATTGAACCAGGGCTTGCAGGCTGCGTTCATAGGCCTGGCGGTTGCCGACCATCTTCTCGACGAGGTCGATCTCATTCTCCGACGTCGGCTTTGCCAGCGGTTTGTTGGGGTCAGCCATGTACGGGTTGGAGCGACTTGGCAACTTCTGGCTGGTCCCGGTGTTGGTTTCGCACCCCACGAGGAGAATCAGCAGCACGGTCACAGCGGCGGTTGTAACGATCCTTGTCATTCTAAGGCCTCCTTAAAGCTCTGCCATTGCCCTGTTTTGCCGGTCGGGATCACGCACAGATATCTCCGCCTCCGCCGTTTACCACCGGCATGTCAATATGGATAATTAAGTCCAAGTCGCCCCGCGCGTCAAGCCTAAAGAACGAGAAAAAGTGAAGAACCATTGCTTTATCTTTACTGGCGTGCGGGGCTGAGAGGGACGTTCGCCGTACGGTTGGGCGGATTTTCACCTTGCCCGTGTGCCGGCGGCCCCTATAATCAGGCCGGGGGTATGGTTGACGCTAATTCGTTCAGGGACGGCTTTCTATGGCCAGAAAATGGACCGCGGACGAGCTTCTTGAAACAGTAAGGGGGTTTCAGGCGGCGTGTGTCATTACGGCCGCCGCCGATCTCGATCTGTTCACGGCGTTGGGCAAGACGCCGGCAACGGCCGGGAGACTGGCACAGAGGATCAAGGCCGATCCGCGCGCGACTGCTGTCCTTCTCGACGCCCTTGCCGCACTGGGCCTATTGGTGAAGAAGGGCGATATGTATGAGGTTCCGGCGGACATCGCCGAGCTGCTGATGGGAGACTCGCCGACGAATGTCCTCGCCGGTGTGCGGCATCAGGGCAACTGCCTGCGCCGTTGGGGCCAGCTTGCCCGCGTCGTGCAGACGGGCCAACCCGCGCCAAGAGAGCCGAGCGTCCGGGGCGAGGCCGGCGATTGCGAGTCCTTCATTAGTGCCATGAACGATTTTTCCGGACCTGTGGCTTCGCAGATCGTGGAGAGACTGTCACCGTTGCGGTTCCAGAGGCTGCTGGACATCGGCGGGGCTTCCGGCACGTGGACCATCGCATTTCTCCGGGCCGTGCCGGAGGCGACGGCAGTGCTGTTCGACCTGCCGCAGGTCATCCCGCTGGCCCGGCAGCGCCTCGCGCGGGCGGGTTTGGCCGACCAGGTCAGCCTCGTGGCGGGCAATTTCTACACGGATGAACTGCCGGGTGGGGCCGACTTCGCCTGGCTCAGTGCCATCGCCCACCAGAACTCCCGCGCGCAGAATCGCGTCCTGTACCGAAAGATCTGCTCGGCACTGGTGGCGGGCGGCACCCTGGCGATCCGGGATATCGTCATGGATGCATCGAAGACACAACCGCCGGCCGGTGCGCTCTTCGCCGTGAATATGCTCGTCGGCACCGAAGGCGGCGGCACGTTCACCCTCGATGAGTTCAAGGAAGACTTGAAGACCGCCGGTTTTGCCGATGTGCAATTGGTCTATCAGGGCGAGGCCATGGACTCGCTCATCCACGCCAGGAAAGGCTGAGAGACGCCTCCAGAACGTCAGAGGCGTTTCTCCATCATGAACTCGCCGTAGGGGGCGACGGTCTCGAAGCCGAGCTTTCTGTAGCAGGCCATCGCGGCCTCGTTGTCCGCCTTGACGTTTAGGCCAATCTGCTGGACCTTCTCCAGGAGCGATTGGCACAGCCGGGCCGTGACGAGCCCGGCGTAGCCCTTGTTTCGCTGGTCCGGATGCGTGACGATGTTGCCGACCGCCGCGACGCGATATTGCTCGGAATAGACGTGCACGCCCGCCGCACTGACCAGCCGGCGATCCACCCGCAAGCCGAAGTACTGGCCGGTCTGGAGCATCCGTGGGTCAAACCAGTTGCCCGGATAGCTTTCGTTGTATAGCCGGATCAGTTCATCCTGGTCTCGTTGCTCCAGGCGGACCGCTCCTGTGCAATCGACATTGGCAAGGCACAAAGCGTTTCGCAGAGCCATCTTGTAGTGCGGGCCGTGAGAGTCAAGGCGATGCGTCTCTCGAAAAACACCCTCCACACGCGGGCTCAGGTGCGCGTAAAACCGTGGAGGCAGCCGCGGGATAACCTCCTGTATTCGCTCGCTCATGGCCTCCGGCTGGTCGGTGATCCCTACGACCGTGGGCACTCCTGTCCCGCTATAGAGGAGCACGATGTCCTGCAATTCGCCGTCCTTCCGCCAGCCGTACCACGTCGTCCGGGGCCAGAAGAAATCGTCCAGATCGCCCAGGCTGTAAACGTGCAACTCCGCGTTCTTCCGCAGAAAGGCCTCGATCCGTGATTTGTCCGTCAATTGTTTGATGCTCACTGCGACCAATCCTCGTGGCATGGGCTTCCAGCCCATGAATCATCGGCAGGATGCCGATGCCACGCGTTCTCACGGGCAGAGCCTGCCCTGAGAGCGAAGCCGAAGGGATGCCCGTGCTACTTCTCAAGTGCCGGCCCGGTCATTGGACCTTCTTCACTCTGTACCGAATGATCGTCAGGTACTTCTCCGGATTGCCTTTGGAGAACATCCGGGGACCCTTGAGGTACTCCTCCTCGTGCGCGCCGACGATCTCGTAGCGGCAATCCTTGATGAACTGCGTCAGCCTGGCAACGGTCGGCTCCTCGCGGTTGTATGGCCCGACGTGCAGAAGCTCCGCCACGTCGCCATATTCCCACGTCGTCAACTCGACGCGGAGCCCCGGCGCAGCCTCGTTCTGACTCGGCAGCGCATCGATGTTGTCGGGCACGGGCATGGCATAACGCCCGATCCACTCGCCCTTAGGCGTATCCAGCGGCAGAGGCCACCGGGCACGCGGGGCCGGCTGTTTGGGCCCCTTGGGCACCCCCTTGAGTTGGAAGTAGGTCTTGAAGAGCAGGCCAAAGGCTTGACCCCCAACGACTCCCGGCTCACCCTTGGCCTCCACCTGGAGGACCTTCAGGTCCGGCAAGATGCGCACCTGCGGGTCCTTGAGGTACTCGAATTGGGCCGGACTGGGCCCGTGCGGGACCACAAAGAAGACCGCCGCCGGGACGACAACGATCAACATGGGAACAGCCATCAGCGCAATCTTCATTCTCCTCACGCGTATTCTCCTTCACTCCGGTCTTACCTTGGTTGCGCACAGACTCTCTTGAATCATGATCGAGCCGTGATTATACAAGCAGCGGCGTCGGCCTGGTTGACTGTTTTTGCGGATTCGCCGGCGCCATCCGGTTGTGACCAGGTCTCTCAGCCTCTCGCCGGCCCCGCCATGTCGGACAGATCATGTAGGACCCCCGCCCTCGGGGGTCATTGACGACAGCCGGGGGCGGCTGTCCCACACCGTCAGCCGAGGGCGGCTGACCTGATGAGTTTTGACAGGCAAAATCGGTAGTCAAGGTCCATGGATGGCCGGGTGCCACGCCCAAGCGCAGCTTGAGCGTGTTCTCCGTGTGCGACGGAGCACGGTCAAACAAGTTTGGCCGTGGCACCCAGGAATTACCGAAGTTGTTCGTCAAACCTCATCAGGTTCCGGCCCGTCGCCGCTACTTCAATCGCTTCTCCAGGCGGTCCGCGATTTG
>Ga0315289_10000832_pt1 | contig 47662 bp, 34 predicted proteins | sample YL17G11_40_MG_FD_203452 | JGI IMG/M metagenome (GOLD analysis project Ga0315289, IMG submission 203452) | Sediment microbial communities from Yellowstone Lake, YNP, Wyoming, USA - YL17G11_40 | ecosystem: Environmental > Aquatic > Freshwater > Lake > Sediment | place: USA: Wyoming | collected... | reverse complement strand
ATACCTGCTGCCACATCCTAAGGTTAGGCGTTCACCTCCAAGGAACCTTCTTGTAATCTGTAAAAGCAAGAAAAAACCTTGAAAAATCTTCATCCCACGCTCAACTAACTAACAAACGATGCTCCTGACTCTATCCTATGGCTGTGGCTGCCCCGGTGATGCTATAATGGCGCTGCTATGTCCACGGGCGTTAGAGCTGCTCTTGCGGCGCTGCACAAGGCCGATCTCCACCGCCACCTCGAAGGATCGGTTCGCCCGGCTACGGTGGCGGAAATATGCCGCGCCCATCGTATCGAGCTTCCGACCTACGATGCGGGCGAGCTAGCCGCCTTGCTTTGCCTGAGCAGGCCCGCGGATGACCTCGACAGCTTCCTGCTGCCCTTTAGGATCATCAAGCTTTGTTTCGCGGACAGAGAGGCGATTGCAAGAATAGCATACGAAGCCGTCGAGGACGCCTGGCGCGACAACGTGCGGTATCTGGAGCTTCGCTTCAGCCTGGAGTTCATGGCTTTCCACCATCGCCTGGCGCTTGCGGATGTGATGGACGGCATTGTGGAAGGTATCAGGCTGGCGGCGCGCAGGTATCCGGTCGTGGTGAAGTTGATCGTGAGCATCAGCCGGCATCTGTCATCGGAAACGATGGGCATGCCGTGGCCGTCGCCTGAGGAGATCGTCCAACTGGCGCTCGACTACGCCGATCGCGGCGTAGTGGGCCTGGATCTATCCGGTAAGGAATCGGGCTTTCCGCCGGAGTTGTTTGCAGAGCCGTTTGCAACCGCGCGCCGAGCCGGGCTTGGGATCACCGTCCACGCGGGAGAGGATGCCGGCCCGGAGAGCGTCCGAGGGGCCATCGAGCGCCTGGGCGCCGCGCGGATCGGCCACGGAGTGCGCATCGTTCAGGATACGGATGTGCTTCGCCTGGCGATGGATCGCGGAGTCACCTTCGAAATCTGCCCGACCAGCAACGTGCTCACCCATGCCGTGGAGTCGCTCGAAAGCCATCCGGTCCGATGTTTGTATGATAGCGGCGCGGCGGTTACCATAAACACCGATGACCCTACCGTATGCGGAGTGACGTTGACCGACGAGTATGCCCTGGTAACGGAAAAGTTTGGATTCACCCTTACAGAGATCGAGAAGCTCATCGAAACCGCCCGCCAGGCGGCTTTCCTAAAGCGTTGAAGCATTGGAGCTGGAGATGCGCTCAGGATCCAAGCGGCCGGCGCGCCGGCCTGGTTCACCCAAGGCGGGAATGCGGAGGTATGTATTGACCTGGTTTCTCAGGGCGCTGGCCTTTCTCCTGGGGGCATTACTGGCGGCAGGGCCGGCGCCAGCGCAACCAAAGGGCGATAAGCTGGTCGTAGCTGACTTCGAGGCGGGACTGATCGGTTGGGAGACCAACGACGCCGGCAAGCAAGCTGGAAGGACGCCGGACGTGTCCCTTGTTTCCATCGCCGTCTCTAACACAGCACACTCGGGCCAGAAAGGGCTTGAGGTGCGCTTCCAGCCTGGCAAAGGGTGGGCGAATGCCTACAAAGTTTTGGCTGATGCGAGGGACAGTTGGGCGGAAATACAGGTGGATGAGCTCTGCTTTTGGATGAAGGGTGACGGCTCTGACAAGCAAGTCAAGATAGGCTTGCAGACCTGGGCGGACGACCTCGCCAGCGTGACCAGGTTCGAGGCGGCGGTCTCCCTGGAACAGCCGGAGTGGCAGCAGATTACCATACCGTTTTCACTGTTTCAGCAGAGCAACCCTACCCATCCTTTGAGATTGCGTGCCCTGATTTCGCTGCAGGTTGACGGCTCGGGTGAAATTGGGCCAGCCCGACTCTGGTTGGACGACATCACCGTCGGAAACGCCCATGGGAGGGGTGCGCGCTTTGCCAATGGACCTCTGGACGACCAAATCTCAAAACTCAGCCCTGTACGCTGCCTGCCGAGGCTGGGCAACTGGGGCGGTTACGATCCTGACCGGCTTACCTCGAAGCAGATCAGAGCGCTGGGACTCGGCTTCTTCTCGAATGGTGAATCGTGCTTGGAGCAGCAACGCGCCTTCCTGGCAGGCATTGCTGCCAATTATGTCAATAGGTGTCCGAGCTTCAGCGAGATTGCGTCATGCCTTGGCTTGAAGGACGAGGACATAGACCGGGATGCGCAAGGGCGCCGCATGCGTGATGGAGTCCAGACCTCGATCTTCCATCCAGCGGTGCTGGACTGCTACTGCCGCTACATCGCGGAACAGGTGCGCGCACGCAAAGAAGCGCCCTGGGTGGCCTCCTTCATGCTTCGCTCCCCCGTCAGCCTTTATGGAGAAGTTCACTATGCTCCTTCCACCGCCGGCCGGTATGCGGTTTTTAGCAAGCCGGCCAGGGAAAACTTCCAGCGCTGGCTCAAGCGCATGTACCGGGGCGATCTGGCTGCGCTCTCGCGTGCTTGGGGGCAGTCCTTCGAGGCCTGGGAGGACGTGTCGCCCCCGGATGGCCCGAGAGCCGGGGCTGAAGGGATTGACCTGCGCACCTGCTGGTCCGACTTCATCCACTGGTACAATTGGTGGCTGGAGGAGGTGACGCGCCGCAGCCTGGCCGCCGCTCGTCGGGAGACGGATAAGCCGCTGGCTGTTATGATCGGCGGCCACAAAGCAGGCTTCTCGCAGGGCATCATGCTGGGCAACGTAGGCCCAATCGTTCGACTGCTTGGCAAGGTTCGCCCTGCCTTTCTAAACGATACCGACAGCCAGACCCTGTTTTCTGTCAAGTACACCCGCGCTGCATGCTCGCAGTACGGAGTGGACTTGATGATCGAGAACATAGGGCCTCCCTTCCTGGAGGTGTTTCACCAGTATAATACTGTGCTCAACGCGCTCGCCTGCGGAGCGGACACGCTTCACCTCGCCCACGCCGGACAACTTTTTGACAGAACGCACTGGTTCTCACAAACCTGGATGGATTTGGCGCCCCTGATTCTGCATTATCGTACCGGCTACGTGAAAAGCGACGCGGCTGTTTTCCATTCCTACGTGACCTCCTGGTACCGACCAAGCCGCTCAAATACCGATGCCGTCGAGCTATATGACAGCACCAACACCCTCTGGACTCCGGGCGCAGGATACCCATCCTGGGGACGGGCTTTAGGCTCACCAGATGTGGTGGACGATGCGATGGTTGAAGATGGCGCGCTCGGCGGCCGCAAGCTCTTGGTAATCCCGAACAGCTCGGTGACAGTAACGTCGCGCAAGGCTGTGGAGAGGATTCGCAAATGGGTGTCGGCGGGTGGTGTATTGGTGGGATTTGGGCCTGGATGCCTGGCCTACACCGTGGAGCCGGATCGGACAATCAAGGCTACCCCAGGCATGGCCGGTTTGGTTCCGCAGGATGAAATCGCAAGGCTCCAACAGACCGAAGGCGGTGGGGCTGCCTCCCGCATAGTACGGCGGAAGTTTGGCAAGGGCTGGGTGGTTCTCTATCTGGACCCCGCGGACCCGGATTGCAAAATGCCATCCGGCAAATCCTCAGCGGAGGAGGCCATGTCTCTCTTGTCCGCCGAGGCCGACCATGCCGGGGTTCGCCGCTGGTGCCGGGCCGATGCCGAGCATCAAGTCAACCTGATATACTGCGGGAGAGACCTGAAGTCCGGCCGACATCTGTTCGCAGCCGACTTCACACGCTATGCGCGCAAGGGCCTGCCCAACCCCATCTTCCAGACCGACCGCACCTTTGATTTTACCTTTGATCCTTCGCTGGTCGGAGAGGCGGAGCTGGTGGGCATCACGGATAGCTTCGAGATCTGCCGTGGAGGCAAAGCCGATTTCGACGCCTCAGCCCGGGTTCTGGCTGTGCGTTTCTGCCTGCCGGGCAAGCTTTCCCTCACATTCGGAAAGAGCAAATCCGAACCTGCACGGCGCTAAACCCATGCCGCTCGGCGTATCAACTTGGTGCTTCGGCGGCCTGCTGCACCCGGAACTCAAGGCCGTGATTGACGGCGTTGCTTTTTAGTATCCCGCCGGCATATAAAAACAGAGCCCGCTCTGTGAACGGGCTTTGCAAGAACTCCTCTTACTCTCCAGTTCCGCCGTCTAGCGCGGCTTCTCAAGCTTGACCCTCTTCAAGTCCGAACGGTCCATCGTAGCCACGCCGATCACCCTGTCAGCGCCGCCGTAGTACACGAAGTAATGGCCGTCCATCTCCACCGCACCGCAGGTGAAGACCACATTGGGGACGATACCCACTTTCTCGTAAATCTCCTTGGGGCTTAGAATCGGTTCCACGGACCGGCCGATTATCTTCGAGGGATCCTCTAGGTCGAGGAGCAGAATCCCAAGCCTGTAGTTTCGCCGATGGTCAACGCCGTGGTAGAAGTTCAGCCATCCATACTCGGTCTTTATGGGTGGTGCGCCTGCGCCGATCCGGTTGCAATCCCACGAACCAGGCTGAACGCGCATGAGGGTTTTATGATCGTACCACGTCATCAGATCGTCTGAGTAAGCCATCCAGATGTTCGGGAAAGTTCGATGCAGCATCACGTACTTTCCCCCAATCTTCTCTGGGAACAGCACTGCATCCTTATTGTCCATATTGGGCAGGATGCACCCATGCTTCTCGAATTTCTTGAAGTCTTTGGTGGATAACAACCCAACGCGGCATCGCCACTGAATTGAGTTGAATAGAGAAGGATTAGATTCGCAGCAAGGATATAAAGACACCCCAGTGTAGGTGATGTAGTAGGTGTCTCCAATGCGGGTAACTCGGGGATCCTCAACTCCCAGCTTTTCGAGCTCGTCTCCTATCGACTCATATGCGGGATCGTCTTTCCGCTCCACCACACCTAAGCCGTCTGTGCTGGTCGCGTGCCCAAAGCGCGACACGCCATCATCCCCGATTGCGCGGTAGAGAATGTGGACCCTGCCATTCGAACGAGCTGCCGCGCAATTGAAAACCGCTCTATTTTCCCACCAGTTCTGCGTGGGCGAGAGCACAGGATTTCCTTCGAAACGTTCTAGCTCCATAGGTAGTTCCTACGAACGCTCCTCCCCCAAAGGAAGATCCCACAAGTTTCATACCAAGCCCGGATTTGCGGCACCAGCGGACCTACTGCGCTAAATGCATCGCGGTCCTGGCCCTTCCAGGACTACCGTGCATCTCTACAACAAGATACTAGCACAAAACGCGCCAAAAGTCAAGTTTTGTTCGCAGCTAGGCCACATTTTGTACCGATCTGTCACGATCCTGCCACATGCCCCACCTGCCTTTGGGTTTACACTCCTCCCGGTGAATTTCTTCCATACAACGAAGGCCCGTGTGAACTTGTTTTTGAGCGCGAGGGCGCCGTCCCGCCCAGGCAATTCTCACCAAGGCTCACAAAGCATTATTTCCACGCCCGAAATTGACACCAGGCGCTTGGTTTGTTAGGATTACAATATTAGTGGACTTCAACCGCAACCCGTGCGAGTGGATTTGGTACCGAAGATGCCGTCTCAAGAGGAAGCGATCTGGATAATCGAGGGCATAGAGGAAAACGAGGGGAGCCTCCGCCGTCTGGTGGAGCAGCTCGAAACGCCTCTCGGAGTCATCCCCTTCGTCGGAGCGGGATTGTCTATACCCTTCGGATTTCCCGGCTGGAAAGACTTCCTCGTTTCCCAGGGCGGACGGGCGGGCATCGAGGACCAAATCCGCAAGCGCATCGAGGACGGAGACTATGAAGGAGCAGCCGAGTACTTGCTGAAGGGACTGGGAAACCGGGCTTTCCACGACGCCATTGATGATGCCTTCGGAGATCGCAAACTGGAGGGCAAGCAACTGGACGGCGCGGTCGCCATCCTGCCGAGCCTGGCTCTGGGTCCCGTCATCACCACCAACTTCGATCACGTTCTGGAAAGGGCTTTCCAGGAAGGGAGCTGCCCATTCGAATATGCGGCCTGGGGCGCGAAAGCGGACATGGTCCTCGAAGCGTTCTACCAAAATCAGCGGTTTCTGCTGAAAATCCACGGCGATGTAAAAGATCGCACCGACCGCATCCTCACGCTGTCAGAGTATCAGAAGCACTACGGACCTCCCGACGCCTTCGACCCAAGTCTGTCTCTGCCGCGCCTGCTCAAGCTGATGCTCGAAAGCCGCCCACTGCTGTTCGTCGGATGCAGCCTCGGCGCGGACCGCACGCTCGCTATCCTGAAGCGGATAAGCGAGGAACTGCCCGGCATAGCGCACTACGCCTTAGTCGAAAAACCGTCCTCAGACGAGGAGTTTCGCAAAAAGGCGCGTCACCTGTCCGACCACTGCATCCGCCCCATCTGGTACCCCGAAGGGCGGCACGAGCTGATCGAGCCGCTCCTGGCCTACCTGGCGGATCAGATCCCTCCACAGTTCCGACCGGCACAGCAGAGAGCCACAAAGAACCGCCCGCTGGCGGGTATTGGCGATCCACTGCTCGTTCACGGAAAGGGATTCTACGGACGGACGAAAGAGGTAAAAGAGGTGATCGCGGCTCTCGAGGGCGGTGAAAGCCTGGCCACGGTTACGCCCGCCCTCGAAGTGCTGAACGTCGAAGGCGGCCCTGGGATCGGCAAGACGGAGGTCTGCAAAGAAGCGCTGAGGTGCTATCTGACCGCCCACGAGAACCAGAGGGCATACTACGTAGAGCTTGTTGAGGCGGCGGACGAGGCTGGCTTCCTCACCCGCCTGGCGGAGGCATTCGGAATCAGCCAGGCAACGAGCCGGGAGCAAATCCTGGATGCTGCAAGCGCCGGTCCGGGGATCGTATACCTCGACAACCTGGAGGATGTGATCGCTGACAACGCCGCGATCGAGCTTTTGAAGTCCCTTGCGGAAATCCCGGGCGTGCGCGTCCTGGCGTCGTCGCGAGAAACGCTGCCGGGAGTCGCACACAACATTCCGATCCGGCGGCTCGACTTGCAGGCCGCGGTCGAACTCTTCCTCGAACAGTGGAGGCGGAGCGGAGCAACTGCCGATCTCCCAGAGTCGCCGGAAGTCAGAGAGTTCGTGGAGAATGATTTGGACCGCCACCCGCTGTCAATCGTCCTGGTCGCCGCGCAGGGGTACCAGTTCAACTCGCTCGCGGGTTTGCGCGACGCGTGGAGGAAGGAATCGGTAAGGCTCGCGAGGCTTCCGCGCGGCAGGGAGGATCGGCTGTCGAGCCTTGAGGTATCCATTTCCCACTCGTTTCAGGCGGCCGGGCGCGAGTCGCCGGAAGCGACGCTGTTATGGGGGCTGATGGGCATGTTTCCCGAGGGCATGTCGCCCTCCGCATGGCGGATGTTGTTCAGCGAAGAGCCCGAAAAGGCCGCGGGCGCGCGGGAGGCACTCCTGCGATTGAATATTCTCGACGTAAAGAGCGGCGGCGCGCTCGAGATGCTGGCGCCCCTGCGCCAGTTCATCCTCGACAAAGCCCGAAGGGAAGAAGATGGCCTGAGCAGCCAAACGCTGGCGGAGAAATCCTACACCTATTTTTACCAGGTAGCCAGCGAGGCAGACGACCAGACCTTTAGCCTAGACCACACAGCCACATTGGACGCCCTGCTGGCGGAGTTCCCCAATATCCATCATTTCTTCGCATTCGCGGGTTCGCTTGGCGGCGACTGGCCGCGCAGGCTGTCCGATCTCAGCTTCCACCTGCTGAACTACTACCAATATCGCGTGCTCCTGGGTGAGGACATACTTCAGCGCCTGCTCCCCTTGCAGCAGCCGGCCGGCCTCACCCTCCAGGCTGCTCAGAGTGCTGAATTTCTCGGTGATCTGGAGAGCCGTCTCGGCAAGCTGGATGAGGCTGAAACCCACTACAAGGAGGCTATCGAGCTGTTCCGCCGCGAACAAGATAACCTCGGCCTCGCAAATACCTGCCGGTCCATGGGCGACCTGGAGAGCCGTCTCGGCAAGCCGGATGAGGCTGAAACCCACTACAAGGAGGCCATGGAGCTTTACCGGCAGGAACGATCCAACCTCGGCCTCGCCAATGCGATCCAAAGCCTGGGCGATCTGGAGAGCCGTCTCGGCAAGCCGGATGAAGCCGAGGCTCACTACAAGGAGGCCATGGAGCTTTACCGGCAGGAACGATCCAACCTCGGCCTCGCCAATGCGATCAGAAGCCTGGGCGATCTGGAGAGACATCTCGGCAAGCTGGATGAGGCTGAAACCCACTACAAGGAGGCCATGGAGCTTTACCGGCAGGAAAGATTTAACCTCGGCCTCTCCAATGCGATCAGAAGCCTGGGCGATCTGGAGAGCCGTCTCGGCAAGCTGGATGAAGCCGAGGCTCACTACAAGGAGGCCATCGAGCTTTACCGGCAGGAAAGAGCTAACCTCGGCCTTGCTGGTGCGATACACAGCCTGGGCGATCTGGAGAGCCGTCTCGGCAAGCCGGATGAAGCCGAGGCTCACTACAAGGAGGCCATGGGGCTTTACCGGCAGGAAAGAGATAACCTCGGCCTCGCCAATGCGATCCAAAGCCTGGGCGATCTGGAGAGACATCTCGGCAAGCCGGATGAAGCCGAGGCTCACTACAAGGAGGCCATGGAGCTTTACCGGCAGGAACGAGATAACCTCGGCCTGGCAAATACCTGCCAGTCCATGGGCGACCTGAAGCGTATCCGCCGCGATTTCGAAGTGGCCAGGCTGTGGTACGTTCGGGCGCGGGAGCTGTACATCGCCGAGCGGGAGCCGATGGGCCTGGCCTACACGTGCTGCAAGTTGGCTCTGGTACTGCACATGCTCGGTGACTCAAGCGGATGTGATGCATTCATCGAGGAGGCGGTCACAGCGGCCAAAGCCAGCAATGTACCGGCGGTTTCCGAGTACGTCCAGGACATGATGCGCGCGATCCGCCCGGAGAAGAAGTAGCGCGGGAGGCACGCCTATCTTCCCTCTCCCGCCCGCGGGAGAGGGAAAGGGTGAGGGCAACCCTGTTCTCCCCAATGATCGGCTCCCTCGCACTCCCCTACCCTTTTTGCCCCGCGCGGGCGCTCGCATTCCAAGTTCGTGCAGGAGAGCAGGGTCGGCGGCGCCGAATACCACACCAAAGGACATTCACGGAGCAACCAATGACATCGAGAGAGCGCATCCTCGCGGCTGTGAGGTTCGAGAAGGTGGATCGGGCGCCGGTCTCGCCCTGGGGGTTCGGAAAGGTCGGCCCGGACAGCCCGCTCGGCCGGGAACTGCTCGCGAAGACCGACCTGGTGGCGGACGTCTGCGCCGGCGGCGACCCCGTCCTGGGCAAAGCGGCGAAGACCGAGCGCGTGCAGGAAGGTGACACGACCACGACCGTCATCCGCACTCCCAAGGGAGAGCTGACGAGCAAATACCGGCGAACCGAGGTCACCGGCGCGACTATCGAATTCTTCCTGAAGGAGCCGGACGACATCGAGAAGATGCTCGCAATCCCCTACGAGCCGCCGGATATTGACGTCTCGCAATACGAAACGTGGCGCAGTCTGATCGGCGATGAGGGACTGGTCACGGTCTGCATATCGAACGGCGTCGGCGTGCCCGCATCCTGGTTCTCGCCGGAGGGGTTCTGTCTCGCATGGGCGGATGCTCCCGATTTGGTCGAGAAGCTGACGGCGGTTATGACCGAGCGCCTGGCCGATTACGCCGGGCGCCTGTGCCGGGCAGGGGTGACGGCGTTTCGGATCATCGGCGGCGAATTCGCATCCGTGCAGCTCGGCCCCCAGGGCTTTAAGAGGCTGTGTGTGCCCTACGACCGCGAGCTGGTCGGCGCCATCCGCAAGCACGGAGCCGTCGCGCATTACCACAATCACGGCCCTGTGATGCGATTTCTCGAAGACTTCGCGGAGATCGGGATGGACTCGCTCGACCCGCTCGAGGCGCCTCCCTGGGGCGATGCGGATTTGAGAGAGGCAAGGCGGCGGCTGGGAGACCGCGTCTGCTTCCTCGGAAACCTGGATGACATGGAGGTTGTGGACAAGCTGCCGACGGCGGAGGCGCTGGCCATCGCACGCGAGCGCCTGGAAGCGGCGAGCGATCGAGGGTTCATCCTGGGGGGCACGGCGTCCGCTACCTTCGGCGAGCAGGGAGCGCGGAACTTCATCGCGATGGCCGAAATGGTCGCTGGGAGAAACGGTTGATGATCAGATAGTTAATGGCCCTCATCCCCCAGCCCCTTCTCCCAATTCTAGGAGAAGGGGAGCTTTCCCCTCTCCCAAAGTTGGGAGAGTCGCCGACGCGCCAAAGCCGCTAAGGCGACGGCGCGGGGTGGCCGCAGGACGGGGTGAGGGCTACAACCACACTTGTACGATCAGTGCGTGACAATGTATCAACGAACAAGGAGCTTGAACTGTGCTCGCTCATCCTTATCTGTACGCGACTCAGCATCAGTTAGAGGTCGCCAAACGGAACATCGCCCGCTGCGAGTGGGCCGGGCAGACTTACCGCGAGATCAAAGCTGAGGCGGATAAGCTCGCGGATATGGAGCTGCCGAAATTCGAGACCGCCTGGTGGCGGGAAGCCAAACAGAAGCACTGGCACGACACGTACCCGGAGATCAATCTCCATACGGGCGGCGTGCCACGTCCCGCCATGAACGCAGCCTTTCAATCCGCGCTGGTTTATCGGCTGGGCGGCGGGGATGCCTACGCCGGGCGGGCAAAGCGCGTGCTGCTCCATTACACCGCGTACAGCTTCGAGTTCATCCATCCCGATGTCGGCTTGAACTACGCGAGCTGGGGCATACAGGCGCTTTGGGCGTATGACATGCTCTACGACCGGTTCACGCCGCGGGAAAGAGAGAAGATGGACGACTTCTTCAGCCGCATGTTGAAGGCTGTGGTGGAAAACGATGACTGGTGGCTCGCGGAAGGTCTCGGCGGCAGGTTCAACAACCATTATACCTGGCACAAGCTGATGATGGCGGCTTACGGCCTGTTCTACGACAAGCCTGAATGGATCGCCCGGGCCATCAACAGCGACCAGGGTATCCGCGAGCTGATGAACTACGGCTTCCTCGACGACGGCCTGTGGTTCGAGAGCGCGCTGAACTACCACTACACCGCGCTGCACGGCCTTCTTCCGATAGCGTGGATGCTTCGGAACGCGGGCTATCCGCTGGACCTGTTCACCCACAAGTTTGCAAACGGGCGAACGCTCGAGCAAGGCCTGGCGGGCATGGTTCAGGAACTGTTCCCCGACCTGACGATTCCCCAGATCGGCGATACCTACGGGCACACGGTATACCTGCCGGACGAGCAGTCCTCCGAGACGGCATGGACTGCCTATCAGAAACCTATCTTTGGCTGGCTGATGTCGCAGAAGAAGCAGCCCTACCGGGCGATTTCCCTGTTCCGAGAGAAGGCGCCCGGCTCCGCCGACGCGCCGGCGGTTGCAAGCCGCGTGTTCCCGGAGCACGGGCACGTGATCCTAAGGAGCGTCGAAGGTAAGGAGTACTGGAACAGCGACTCATGGGTGGCGTTCCTGAGCTGCGATCTGGATAGCATACACGCACATCACGACAAGCTCAGCCTGATACTCTTCGGCCGGGGAAAGGTCCTCGCCCAGGATGTCAATGCGGTGGCTTCCGTCCCACACGCGTTCTCCGCGAAGGTGACATGCGAGCTGAACCGAACGACATTATGCCACAACACCCTGATGGTGGACGGGACAGACCACGCGTGCATAGGCGAAAAGCTTTCCCTGATCGAGTTCAAGCCGCTGCCGGAAGTGAAAACCGCCACCATCGGCGACCTAAAGGGGCTGGTATATCCGGGCGTGAGGATGCAGCGAACGGTCGCCGTCACAGAGGCTTACGTGCTGGACGTCTTCCAGGCGGCTTCGGAGGCGGAGCATGCCTTCGACTGGCTCTTCCACACGCTCGATGACGAGGGCAAGACCCGGATAGAGGGCGATTTCAAGGCCGTTTCGCTGCCGGACAGCCCACCCTGGGCCTGGCTGAGGAACGCGCGGTCTGCAAAGTTCGATGGCGCATGGAAGGCGGAATGGCGGCAGGGCGACGTGCGCTTCCGGCTGACAATGCTCGGCGCGCCGGGAACTGAAGTCACTCTCTGCGATTTCCCCAGAAACGACAAATTCGAGCCGCCCCCGGTTCCGATGCTCATGGCTCGGCGGCAGGGCAGGACGGCGGCGTTCATCGCACTCTATCAGGCGGAAAGACACGATCTCCCGCCGGTCGAGATTTCAGCCTCTGACGACCCTTACGGAATGCTGAAAATCAAGGTGACAGTGGAGGGGAAGTTGCTCGAGCACCTGCTGCCGAAGCTGAGGTGAAAGGGTTGCTTGGTTTGTTATCACCAGCTCAGCGGGAAAATCCCATGACCGCCAGGTGCTCTGGCCGCAGATCGTACAGCCGAAAGCAGATTTCATCTACGAGGCGCTGAGCCGCGCTAATCTCAGCATCCAGCTCGTCCGCCAGAGCCTTTTCACGACTGAACGCATCAAGGGCGGACTGTATCTCCTCGATACTGCCATTCGGGATGGTCACCCGCCTGATCTTTTCGAGGACGCTCAAACTGCGCGCCTGGGAGAAATCCTGAGGGCGAAGAGTCGGCAGGAAATGCTGGAGCAGGGAAGCGGTCGGCTCTGCAACGCGGAATTGGTATATGTCTACCTCGCGGTCCTCGCCGGTGGACAAATCCCTCAGAGTGGGCCGCAAGACAAGCCACTCTTCCTGCCGGTGGACGCTCACGCACCGAACCGCCTGGTCACGGAGCGCAGCAGCAGCTTGATCCAGCACTCTCACATTCCGCGCGCCAGCACCCCTTGTGACATCACGAAAGGTTCTGTCCCTCGCCAGGCCCTGGACAGAGCGCCGGAAATCCGTGCACAGAGCGGACCGGCTTTGCGCCATTTGCTGAAGTCTGTCGGCCAACTCGGCAAGCTCCGCATTGCTTTCGCTCCCCTTGGTACACAGAGCTGCAGGGACGGGAAGTCTGCCGAGGAACTGCTTATTCACGCGATAGAACTTACTCTCGAACGGCGGTGTAATCAGCCCCGCATACCAAGAGAAAGGCGCACTATTCAACAAAGCCATCGCCGCTTCATACGAAACACCCCCACCGGGCAACCGAACGCCGCATACGTCCACATTATCCAGGTACCACTCGCCTGTGTTGTCCAGCAGGCACCGAACCCTGTCAACCAAGCTCGGCACAGCGAGCTTCCGCCCCTCCTGAATGGCGAGGTTCTTGGGGTATACGTAACCGTACCAACCCTCGTGCTCCATCTTGCCATTCTCTCTTCCTGCAAGGGGCAAACGGCAATCAGCGAGGTACTCTGCGGCCGCAGGGTAACGGTCGGCAAGCTGGTTCCATGGGATAAGACGGCCCTTTGATCGAAAACCTGCCCTTGTCTCCTCCTGAACGATATCATATGGAAAGAGGAGCATTTGCCGTAAGGGAGGCGCAGCGTAGGCACGCACGTCCTCGCCGCTCAACAGCGGCTTCAAGATTTCCTTCTCGATCCTAACCTCTCGCTCAGGCCGGCTCCACACAACATCACTTCCCCGCCGAAAGTCGGCGGCTCGCGCGCGCACAACGCAGCAATCGCCCTCCTGCCCGAGATAGTCCATTATGTAAACGGCGTCCGCGCTCGTCTGGATACCGACGAAAATGTGGGCGCTAACACCACCCTCGCCCAGGGGCGCCGAGTTTTTCTCCATACGCTCCATCACAGCGCGCTCATCATCGAACACTGGAACCCAGGGGGCCGCGCCGAACCCATAGATGGGGACCGAATCCGCCCTTACGTCCTGTACTGCGTGCGGGCCGACTGCGGGTAGATCCACCAACTGAGAGCCCGAATCATCCAGATCAGTTATCCGCGCCAGCCTGATGTTGTCTTGGCCCGGCGGCCTGCCTAACACCACCAGGCAGGTGTAGGTGGTAGCATCGGACTCTTCGAACACCTGGAGGTGGGTGAAGTCCACAAGTTCCCGCAGGTAGCCGCCCTCTGTCAGAAGTTTCCTGATCGCCTCCCCGTAGTCCTGGTAGAAGAATTTGCGCGAAACGATGAAGCCAGCGGAGCCGCGGCAAAGTTGGAGCGCCCTTTCGAGAAAGATCACGTACACATCGTAGATGCCTTTGGTCTGAAACGCAGGAGACCGATTCAGGTAATCCACCTGTGCGCTGTCGTAGTCCCTCATCCGCCGTATGTTTACGTAAGGCGGATTCCCTATGTCGCAGTCGAACCCCCGCTCGCTTGCAGGAAGATCCGTATCGAAGACCTCCGGAAATTCGACTTCCCAGTTGAAAGGCTGCTCATTCCGGACTGCATCCAGCGTACCGAAGAACTCCACCAAACGGTGGTTAAGTCCGCCCTCGCCCCAGTTCACAGCATCCGCCAGCCTCCTGATCTCTTGAATCACTCTTTGCTTTTCGTCAGAGTCGTCAATGTCATGAAGACTCTCGCGGAGGGCGCGTATCCTGGATAACTGATCCCGGCGCTCGTTCAGCCACTGCTCCCTCTGCTCGTCCCCAAGGGTGTCCAGCGCGGACACGAGCGAGTTGCCGACCTTGATGTTCTGGTTCAGGATCAGAGGAAGGTGGAGAGCTTCGGGGCTTCCCCCCTGCCGCTTCTGGTATTCAAGCGCGTGTATTATCAAACTCACAGTGGCAAATTCGGCTGCCTCGGGATTGAGGTCAACACCAAATAAATGCCGCTCCAAAATCCTCCGGGGATAGTTCTCAGTCAGCGCCAACTGCTCCGTTATTTTCTCGTGCTTTGCAGGATCGCGGGTCGCGATCAACGCTACGTGCAGGCGCTTCTGCTCAGCCTCGTAGAACCCTGCAAGCTCGTCGAATGCGCCGAGAAGGAAAGACCCCGACCCGCAAGCCTTGTCCAGAACTCTAAAATTCTGAATATCGGCCACTGTCTTGCCGTCGAGCAAAGGGCGAATGGTCTTCTCCGCCAGGTATTTCACTACATAATCGCGGGTATAGTAGGTTCCCGTGCGCTGACGAAATCTCGGGTCAATCTGGCGCTGTAGGCGGTCATCGGTAAACTCGAGCCGATAGCCTGCATAGCGCTCATACGCGGTGCCTATTATCCTGGCGTCCAGCGTCGCAAACCCAGTGCCGGCAATGCCGGCTGCTACCTCCGCAAGCACATCGTCATCGTAGGTGAGTTCATCGGTTATGTCCGGCTCAAAGATGGTTGAGTTGTAGCGGCGATTGAACTCCACAAACATACTTTGCAAGCGTTCACGGAACGGACGAACGCCGCCGATCGGATGCGCGCGATCCTGCTCCCATAGATCAACCTGTCTATCCAGTAAGCCCGGAGCCTCGCGTATTAACCCCTTGTCGTCAATGATCTGGATTATGATCAACCGGTCGAGCATGCGCCTGACAGCCGCCTGTACTATGTCCAGATTGATTTTGGGAAAATCCTGGTTCGTCTCCCACACAGACCGTGCCAGCACTAAACGCCACTGGTTAAGGCTATCGAGCAGCGTGTCTACAGGCTTCGCTGTATATTTTCTAGCTTGTCTTTCCAGGCTTGATTCCTGAGTGACGGCGCTGAACTTCAGCAGCAGCAGATCGTCAATGCGGGTGATCAGTTCCTGGAGTGAGTTGGAGGCAAGAATCCAACGCTTGGTTCGACTATCGAAGACGTGAAGATGAGTCATAGAGACCAGTATCAGCCAGCGCGGCTGGGCGCCCCCGTACATTACATATCTGAGCTTTTCGCGAAGGCCCACGCCCAACTGGCGGGAATTGTAGGCCGTACCCTGTTCGATATCGGGTATCTGATGGGCTGCGGCTTCGCGGGGGCGCTTCACGTCCAGCGCAATTAGTGGCGTGCCACCTGGCGCGAGGATTGCATCGGGAATGCCGCCCTCATCATCCTGCCGCCTTTCCAGCCTATACGAAGCCGCATCTAGCGGCCAACCCAACAGCCCCAACAGTGGAGTTACAAATTGGTGGTGTATAGTAGCGTGGTTGATGTTGGGGTCGGCACGGTATGCAGCTTCAAAACCATTAAGCAATGCACGAAGCTGCTGTCGGAATTCGCCGTTCTCGGCCCGCGTATCTTGGCGCACCTTTATGCCTCTACGAAAGATTGCGTGGCATCACAGCACTTGACTGCCAGCGCAACAGTATCCATAGGCTTTGGGCATATCTTCTTTAGCCTATACCACTCCAGGCAAGCGAGGTATAATCTGGTTCTCGCAAGGTAAGCGTCCTCCAGCGATTGCTCTACCACCTCGAGGTGCCTCGATAGAATCCAGTTGGGAAGGTCTACAGGTATTGTGCGAGAAAGTACGTCTGTCAACGAAAGCTGATTGCTGGAGCGGGTGCGGATATCTTCGGTGATAGACGAGGAAAGTGCGGTGTATGTTTTTACAATGGCCCAGAATGCGGCCAGTGCCGATCTGCCACGATCGGCATTCCGTGTGGCGATACGCAGGTTCTCGACGCTGCTCTCATCAAAGGGCGGTACCTCTGTTTGTCCGATATCACCTTCTCCACGCCAGACAGCGATCGCATCGGATGCGGCAAGGCTGTCTACAACCGGTGCTGCCTTTACCAACTCGCGGAGCGATTCCACAAGTGTTTCATCAGGGATTGGTCTTACCAGGTCAGCAAGATATGCCCTGTCACAGATGTCTATACGTAGCTCGTCGGCCATGCCTTGCTGCTGAGCACGCCGTATCTTGCCCCATCCATCCACCGGCAAGCTAAATGGCGAGTTCCCGTTTACCCGATACATCCCAAGGAGTCCTTCGATGAAAAATGGCCCTTTGTCGAAATGCTCATGGCAGGTTGCGGCATGCAATATAAGTAAGGCGATCACGTGTTCCTTTGCTCCCAAACACCCAGCCGTCGGGAAAAATGGCGAGAATCTCATCTCTTGTTCAATCAGCCATTTTGACAAATCCGACATGCTCAGCCGTCCTTTCCATTTTGCGGACTTATTACCCATTTCGCTAGGTTATCCCGGTTATCCTGCTCATTCCGCCGAGCCTATCTTGGTCCCCCGATGGATTAGTGCATCTGTGGCCCACGGCCTGTTGTCTACCATTTAATCACTAAGCAGCGGATCGGGGAGTCCTGCGGCGCGGAAGCCCTCGGCGCGGAGGATGCAGCTATCGCATCGCCCGCACGGTGCATCCAGGCTCTGGTAGCAGCTCCAGGTGAGCGAGTAATCCACGCCCAGCTCGGTTCCCCGCTTGATAATCTCCGCCTTGGTGAAGTGAAGCAAAGGGGCGTATATCCTGAAACGGCGGCCGTCCGCCGCGCCTGCCTTCGTTGCCAGATTCGCCATCCGCTCGAAGGCAAGCAGATACTCCTCTCGGCAGTCCGGATACCCGCTGTAGTCGAGCTGGTTTACACCGATGACGATGGTATCCGCACCAATCGCTTCGGCATACCCCAGGGCGAGCGAGAGAAAGATCGTATTCCTTGCGGGGACGTAGGTGACCGGAACCTCGCTGGACATGAAGGCTTTGTTACGATCCAGGGGAACGGGGATATCGTCGGTCAGGGCGCTGCCGCCCCATTTTCGAAGGTCGAACTCAACGACCACGTGCTGTTTCACGCCGAGGGACTTCCCCACCCTACGGGCGCAATCCAGCTCCTTCGCATGGCGCTGGCCGTAGGAGAAGGAAATCGCGTGCAGCTCGTACCCTTCGGACTTCGCAATCGCGGCAGCCGTCGCACTGTCCATCCCGCCGGACAGCAGCACAACCGCCTTTGGCTTTTCAGTGGAATCCATCTGCATGGCAAGGTAATTCTAGCGGAAAAACCGCGCGGAAGCAATCCGAAACGGATTCACTCCACCCAGACGGCTTCTTTGCCGATTAGGCGCTCGATTTCGGAGAGGAGCTTCGGGGAGGGGTTAACTTTCATGTCGCTGCGTACCTTCGTCACCGAGCCGTTCGAGGGCACGTGGAAGACCACAGAACTTTCGCCGGCGTGCATGCCGAAGATACCGCGGAGGATGCTGAGCAGTTCCTTGTTGGCTGTTCCTATGCGGATATTGACACACTTCGGAGGCTCGGGCTTGTTACCGCCGCTGCTGTTGTCGCTGTTGCTGTTGGATAGCGGCGTGACGGACTCGCAGATGACCCCGACTTCGGAAGCCTCGCTGCCTTCGGTTCTCGCACGCTCACGACGATTCGCCTTGCCCTTGATGATGACAACCCCATCGGTGACCAGCCACTTGACGCATTCCCTGTAGATGGCGGGGAATACAGTCACATCTATTGAGCCGGAAAGGTCTTCCAACGTGACAAAGGCCATCGGCTCGTTCTTCTTTGTTGTCAACTTCCGCACGCGGGAGACCACGCCGCCGACGATCACTTCCTCACGCTCGGCTTTGTCCTTGAGATGGTCGCTCGATGTGTTGGTGAGCTTCTGCAGCTTCTCCCTGTACTGGAGCAGAGGATGGTCGGAGAGATACAGGCCGAGTAACTGCTTCTCCATCGCAAGCAGTTCGTCGCGTGAGAACTCAGGGACTGGTGACAGGGCCTTCGGCTCCAGGTACGACGCCTCTTCCTCCGCTGCTACATCTCCAAACAGCGAAACCTGGCCGTTCCGCTTGTCCCGCTGCGCTCTGGCAGCCTGGCCCATGGCGTCTTCCAGCACATGGAGAAGCTGCGCCCTGCTTCGGTTGATGGAATCGAATGCACCGGCCTTAATCAAGCATTCGACGGCGCTCCGGGTCACCGTGGAATCGCATATCCGTCGGCAGAACTCGTGTAAAGACGCGAACGGCCCTGTTTCCAGACGCTCGGCCAGGATAGCATCAATCATGCCGCGGCCCACATTCTTGATCGCCGCAAGCCCGAAGCGGATGGCATCACCCTCCACGCTGAAGTCAACCTCGCTCTTGTTTATGTCCGGCGGGAGCACCGCCAGCTTCATGCGCCGACACTCTTCCACGTATGCGGCAACCTTGGCCTTGTTGTCCATGATGCTGGTCAGCAGGGCAGCCATGTATTCCGCGGGGTAATTTGCCTTGAGGTAAGCAGTCTGATACGCCACAACCGCATAGCAAGCCGTATGGGACTTGTTGAACCCATAAGAGCCGAAGTTGGCCATCAAGTCGTATATCTTCTCGGCTTCCTCGCGCTTCAGGCCGTTTGCGACCGCGCCATCAATGAAAACCTGCCGGAGCTGCTCGATCTTCTCCTGGTTCTTCTTGCCCATGGCGGAGCGAAGGGCATCCGCTTCGATGGCGGAGAAGGATGCCAATTCCATCGCTATCCGCATGACCTGCTCCTGGTAAAGGAGCACGCCGTGGGTATCTTCGAGGATATGCGCGCAGCGAGGGTGTATGTGGACGATGGACGCCTTGCCGCGCTTCCGCATCACGAAATCGCTGACCATTCCGCTGCCGAGCGGGCCGGGCCGGAAGAGCGCCACAACGGGAATGAGGTCCTCGAAACGCTCCGGCTTCAGGTCCTTCAGCAACTGGCGCATCCCGGAGCTTTCGAGCTGGAACACGCCCGCTGTCTCGCCCGCCTGAAGCATCCGGTAAACCTCCCCATCGCCGAAATCAATTGAGTCGAGGTCTATGCGGACGCCCCGGTTCTTCTCCACCATCTTGATGCAGTCATCGAGCACCGAAAGAGTGCGGAGTCCAAGAAAGTCGAACTTGAGCAGGCCGATCTTGGCTATCGTGTTCATATCGAAGCCTGCAACCTTGATGTCGTCTTCACTGGAACCCTGGAGCGGCACGTGATCGGAGAGCGGATCTCTCGATATCAGGATGCCGGCCGCGTGCACCGAGGAATGGCGCGCAAGCCCCTCGACGGCTCTCGCCATATCAATAAGCCGATGGGCGTCCTCATCCTGCCTGTAGGCATCCTGGAACTCGGGCGACGCCTGGAGAGCCTCATCCAATGTGATGTTCAGGGCCTCGGGAACCATCCTGGCGATGCGGTCCACATCGGCAAGGGGCATATTCAGCGCGCGGCCGCAATCTCGGACCGCCGCCCTGGCGCCCATGGTTCCGAATGTGATTATCTGGGCGACCCGGTCATCGCCGTACTTGTCCCGGACGTATTGGACAACCTCCTCACGCCGGGTGTCTGCGAAGTCCAGGTCGAAGTCGGGCATTGTGATGCGCCCCGGTGTGAGGAAGCGCTCGAACATGAGGTCGTATTTCAGAGGGTCAATGTTGGTGATGCCGGTAAGGTAGGCGACGATGCTCCCCGCGCCGGATCCCCTGCCCGGTCCGACGAGAATCCCGCTGCGTTTCGCGTAGTTGACAAAGTCGGCCACTATCAGGAAGTAACCAGCGAAGCCCTTCTCGCAGATTACCTGGAGCTCGTATTCGAGTCGCTGTGTAATCTCAGGCGTCGCATCGGGATACCGCTTCTTCAGGCCTTCCAGGCAGAGCTCTTTCAGATGGGATTCTGCGCCCAAGCCATCGGGCGGCTCGAAATGGGGCAGATATATCGTGGAGAAATCCAACTCCAGGTTGCACCTTGAGGCTATCTCCAAGGTATTTGCCAGCGCCTCGGGATGGTCGGGGAAAAGCTGGGCCATCTCCTGCTGGCTTTTGAAGTAGAATTGGTCCGAGCCGAAATTAATCTTCGGCTTGTCAATCGTCGTTCCCGTTTGTATGCAGAGAAGCACCTGATGCGCCTCAGCGTCCTGGCGGGCCATGTAGTGCGTGTCGTTCGTTGCCACCAGCGGGATCCCGAGCTCGCCGGACAACTGCACGAGAAACTCGTTAACCGGCTTCTGGTCCTTCAATCCATGATCCTGGAGTTCGAGGTAGAAGTTGTCCGGGCCGAATATCTCGCGGTACGCGCAGGCGGTCTCTCTGGCCTTATCGAGCTGCTCGGAGCGGATGTACTCCGGAATCTCGCCGCCCAGACATGCAGTCAGCGCAATCAGGCCCTCGCTGTGCTCGGCCAGGAGCTCCCTGTCCACCCTCGGCTTGTAGTAAAAGCCTTCGAGAAATCCCTTGCTCACGAGCTTGAGGAGATTGCGGTAGCCGGTCATGCCCCTGGCAAGGAGGACGAGGTGGTACTGGAAGTTATCGAGCTTCGGGTTGCGGCTGGTGCGTGCTCTGGGAGCGACATAGACCTCGCAGCCGATGATCGGCTTGATCCCTTGCTCCTTGCATTTCTCGTAGAAGTCCAGGACGCCGTACATCACGCCGTGGTCGGTGAGGGCAAGGGCCGGCATCTCCAGTTCCGCCGCCCGGCTCGCGAGAGAGGAGATTCGGCATGCCCCGTCCAGGAGGCTGTATTCGGAGTGGGTATGGAGATGTACAAACTCAGCCTTAGACATACCACGCTTCCTCGTGAGGACAATACTCAATCCCAGAGTTCTCGATCGAGAGGCCGTTTCCTGCCGGGATTGCCAAACAAACGGCATTCGCCGGTTCCATGTTAGCGCCGAGCCGGAAATTGGAACCGAAACGCCGGGCGAACCCAGGCCGCCGGCACGGGCTAACAAACAATATTCTACAAGGAAGAGGGGCAACTTGTCCAAGTCAAGAAAGGTAAATTTCCATGCTAACCTCGTCATAATTTGATACCCCAGCGGCTGGTGGTGGCTAAACACGGTATGGCATGGCTTTTGGGGCAGGTGGTTGTGTTATAATAGTCGAGGGTGCGCTTGCCATGTTAACCTTAAGCCGCTTGCAGTTGTCCGCAGCGCTGGTGATCGCAATAGGGCTGCCAAGCCTACAAGTCGCCGGGCAGGAAGGCAGCCCTGTAAAGGCAGATGTAGTCGTGACCGCTGAAGGGCTTGCGGCATGCACACCCGGCAGTCCAGGCCCGGCCTGCCGCCAAGCCGCCTTAGCCGATGCCCTGCGCCGCGCCGTTGAGAAGGGAGTTGGCATCCTCGTAGTCGGCGACACCAGCACGAAGAACTACCAGCTCATCCGCGACATAATCCGCACGAGCGCCGAGGGGTTTGTGAAGGACTACCGCATCCTCGACGAGCGCCGCGAGAATGATACCTGCCGCGTGAAAATAGAAGCTCGAGTTGCGCCCGGCGAGCCTGAGCAGTCCCTCAGATTTATGTGCAAGCGCCTGAAGGACGAGCTGAATCCGACCTTCTCCATCTCGGTGGACGATGTAGTTGTCGGAGCATCCGCTAATTTGCGAATCGCGCAGAAGGCCATCGAGAACGAGCTGGCAGCGCTGGGTTTGAGAGTTGCCGGGCAGAAGATCTCCGCCGGTATCGGCATCCGTGGATACGCGTATGCCGACCCCTTGGGCGAGGCCGTCGAAGGCACGAAGGTATTCTCCGCCGATGCCGCAGCCAGCATGTCGGTGACCGATCTCTCATCCGGTACAGTACTCCCATCCGTGAATGTATCCCTCAGACAGCCGATTGTCGGGCTCAGCCGGGATCGCACGAATCGCCAGGCGATCGAGGCCGCATGCAGGCTGTGGATTCGGCGCAATATCCCCCTGATTGCCGCGTCTCTCCTGGATTCAGGCAAACCGGCGCCGGTTGAAATCAGTCCATCGGACAGCCGGGATTCGGCCTTGCCGACTCCTGCAGCAGATATCCCACAGACGGATCAGTCTGCTCGCCCCGAAGGCGCGGGCACTGCACCCGAAGGGCCAAGGATGAAGATTAAGCCGGGCGCGCTGGACGAGCTTGCCCGGAAACTGAAGGCGTCGGTGACCGCGAAATCGGAGTTCACCTCGCTGCCGGTTGACGTCGCCATCGCCAGGTTCCAGGCCATCGGCGTCTCGGACCCGGCGCTGGCCGACGACGTGTTGGAGGATTTGAGTACTTCCCTGGTGAAAATGGAGGTATTCGAGCTTGTCGAGCGCTCCCAGCTCGATAAGGTGTTGCAGGAGCTCAGGATACAGAATTCCGGCCTGATAGACAGCGCAACCGCTAAGAAGCTCGGGAAACTTGTCGGCGCCAAGGCGGTCCTGGTCGGCAGCATTTCCGACCGGAAGGATTGCTTAGTAATCAACGCGCGGCTCATAAACACGGAGTCCGGGCGGGTACGAGTCGCGGAGAGCATCGTCGTTGACAAAGTGACCGAGCTGGAACCTGTGATCCTGCGGGCCGGTCCCCGGAGGTAGGCTATGAAGCTGCACGCGGCAATATGTTTGGCGATAATGCTCGCCGGTTTGTCGGCTACGGCCCTCGCGGCCGAGAGCCCGACGACAGAAAAAATCGAGGGTGCTAACGGGTGGATTAACTGGGAGCGCCAGGCGCTGAAGGCCGTAGGGCACGGCATCCTTCCAGGCGATGCGGAGAGCGAGGCGCAGGCCGCACTCATGGCGCGAGCCGCCGCTATCGCCGATGCTTACCGCAACCTCGCGTCGGTTGCGAATGGCGTGAGGGTCACCGGCGAGACTTACGTGAAGAACTTCGTAACCAAGTCAGACGAAGTCCGGCTGAAAGTCGAGGGCTTCATCCGAGGCGCCGAGATCGTCAGCGAGAAGCAGCTCCCCGACCGCTCATTCGAGGTCATCCTGCAGGCGCCGCTCGCCGGCAGGAACGGCTTAATATCGGGCATATCGTCCGAAATACTTCCCGGCGGCCAGCCGGTCCCTGAAAGCGCTGGGAAGCCCACGGGACTGATTGTTGACGCGCGGGGACTCGGCGTGAAACCCGCGATGAGCCCGAAGGTATACGACGAGGACGGCAAAGAAGTCTATGGCACAGTCGCCATCTCCCCGGATTACGCGATCGAGGTCGGGATCGCCGCCTATCCCCGCAGCATGGCTCAGGCGCTCAAGTCCCCAAGGGCGGGCAGCCAGCCGCTCGTCGTCAAAGCCCTCAGGAGAGGCCCGAAGTTTGCGACCGACGTCGTTGTAAGCAATGCCGATGCCAACCGCATCCGGGAAGCAGACCGAGCCGCGGGAGTTCTGGCCCGCTGCAGCGTCTGCATCCTCCTCGGACCCGTCGGCAAGTAATACGCTGCAGAACAACCGGCTAAGCCATCTTGTACATGGGGAGTTTCCAGGGCTTTCGGTACTCGCGGCGGTAGGACTGGACATCCATCGCCTTTCTGTCGCCGACGACTACGCCCTTTTGGCCGTCCCACTTGATACTCTTCCCGCGCAGGTAGGCCAGATTCGCCAGATGGCACGCCGCAGTCGTGTAGTACATGGTTTCGATGTCCGACCGGCACTTGCCCCTGGTTTTGATGTTTTCCAGGAAATCGCCGATGTGATCGCCGTAGGGATTCTTCCGCTCGGGGCCGGGGTAATCCCCGAACGGCATCCACTTGACGCCGCCGCGATCCACGATCAGTTTGCCTTTCTCCCCGATCCACTCCGAGCCGTGGCTTCCGCCGCCGTCGAAACCATCATCGGCCCAGTGCACCTCCCAGTGCATCACGAAATTCGGGAACTTGAATATGGCTATCTGAGTATCCGGCGTCTGTTGGTCGTCGTCCGGCGCGCAGCGCAGCTTTCCGCCGTAGGACGCGACCTCCAGCGGATGCCAGGCGTTCATCCCAAGAAGCACAAAGTCTATCACGTGAACCCCCCAGTCGCCGGTCAATCCCGACCCGTAATCGAAATACCACCGCCATTCGAAGGGATCGATCTTGTCGTGATAAGGCACTTTCGGAGCAGGCCCAAGCCAGAAATCCCAATCCAAATCGGGAGGCGGAGGCTTGGGCGGATTCTTACCCAATCCCGCGAAACGGAACGTCCAGGCCCGGCATACGGAAACCTTGCCCATTTTGCCTGAGCGCACGAAGTCAATAGCATCCTGGAAGTGGCCCGAGCTGCGCTGCCAGGTGTTAATCTGTATGACGCGGTTGTAATGCTTCGCCGCTCCGAGCATCGCCTGGCCCTCCACGATATTGTGGGAGATCGGTTTCTCGCAGAATACGTCCTTGCCCGTCTCGCAGGCATAGATAAATGGCAAAGCATGCCAGTGGTCCGGAGTGCCGATGACCACCGCATCAATGTCTTTTCTATCCATAATCCGGCGGAAGTCTTTCACAGCCATCGGCTTCCGCCCGTATTTCTTGTCCACCGTGTCGGCAGCCCAGTTCAGGCGACCCTGATGGACATCGCACACGGCCGCCACCTCGACTTCAGCGTGCTTCATGAAGTCGCCCATATTTCCTCCACCCATGCCCCCGACGCCGATCACGCCGACCGATATCTTCTCGCTTGCCGGGACCTTGGGTTCCTGGGCATAGGTCGAGGTCGCAAGGGCGTCGGCGACCGCCATGCCGAGCCCGACTCCCAGCGCCGCCTTTCCGCCGGTCTCCAGGAATTGCCTTCTGCTGATGCGGTTTGTCATAAACTTCTCCTCTTGCAAGTGTATATGCTAACGCCAATATCTTAAACGACAGCTCTCCGAGTTGGTTTCACAAAATTGAGCAGATTCCTACACAAGCACATAGGCAGCCCAAAGGGAAGTGGCAGCCGAAGAATTCGCAGACACGCTCTGCCATGCACAAAAAGAGACAGGCCGGGATTCTTGTCCCGGCCTGTCTCTACGGAGGTTCTGCATCAAGATGGGTATAGATGCATGCTGCTTGTGCTGCTAGCGTGAACGTTCAGAGCGTCCGTCTTGTATAATGATAATAATACCTGAAGATTGCGCCGCGCCACCCACTCGACCATCGAGTCGGGTACGTAGATCGGCAAAACTTGGCCGCTCCGAGGAAAGATCAGGTCCACGCGCCTTCTGTCTTGCATCGGCCTTCACCTGCCTTTCCAATACTTCAGTTATCGGATCCGTACCACCTCCGCAGGCGTTATAAGATGAAAACTTGGCGGAAACGACTCACGTGTTTACGAGCTCATTCTCGCACCTTCCAACATCTATGTCAACCAGCAAAATTACCAGTTTTCCATTTTGGATATACCTTTTTCGCGCCAGTCCGAAACCCGCGATGTAAGGTTATCAGCGCCACCTCCGGCGGGCACATGAACCGAGGGCTGAACGGGCCTGAACCCACGCCACGACTCACATACATGTGCAGGCCTCGCGTATCCCGTCCCACCGCGCGGGAAAGCGCTTCCGGGCCATAATAGCCATGCGACAGCCGCAAACTATAGCGGCAATGAAACCAAATCGTCCCAAGCAGCGGGATCCGGATTTGCCCGCCGTGGGTATGGCCAGCCAGAATCAGGTCCACCGACCTGCCGCCCATCTCCATCACGATATCCGGCGAGTGCGCCAGCAGGAGCTTGAACCCCTCTTCAGCCGCTCCGGACATCGCGCGGGCTATATCTCCCAGCCCCAGAAAGGGATCGTCTACTCCTATTATAGACAGATTTGCCCCATCTGACAAGAGGGTAATGGAACTATTTTGCAATAGGCGTATGCCTAATTGTTCCGGTTCGGCGCTCCATTCTGAGAGCCGCACTGCAGCCTTGTGATCGCCGTTGCCGGGCACCGCGAACACCCCGAACCTGGGATTAAATAAATTCAGCGCCCGACAAAGGGCCTCGATTCCCTTCCGTGCATTGAGCAAATCGCCCGTGATGACGCACAAATCGGCTTCGATGCTTGAGAGCAGCTCGCTCAGTTTCCTTTCCAGCCTGCCATACCGGGATGTGTGCGTGTCCGAAATGTGGCAAATTCTGAAACCATCGAGCGACTCGGGCAGATTCTCGAAGTAGATGTCAGCCCTGCTGAGCCGAAGCCGGTATGGCTCGATAAAGAACGCATAGATAATCAAGGCCAAGGCAACCAGCGCAGCCACCGGGCCGAGTATGCTGACCGCGTTCACTCGTTTGTCTCTCCATGGCGCCCGTTTTGCTCTCTATACGCGAGCAGGAGCACAGTCAGGCCGAATGGGAAGTTCACATTCCACACCAGGCGGGATTCGAGCTTCATCAAAGCCCCCAGCAGGAAGTTCGCAGGCTCAGGCACCGGGAAAAGGTCGCTTCCATGCCCCGATCGCCTCCGCACGAGCCGGTACGCCACGGCGGGCAAGAAGATAGTCGTTACGGTATAGGATAGCTTGCGCAAGGTGAAGCCCGCCCGACGCACTTTCTCCGCCAGATCGGCCGCCGAATACCTTCGGCGGTGGCTGAGAGCCTCGTCATGGCGGCTCCAAGCCCATTGGTAGGCGGGAACGGTCACAAACAGGTATCCGCCGGGCTTGCAAATCCGATAAATCTCCCTTAGCGCCCGCTCGTCGTCCTCCAGATGCTCCAGCAGATCCAGCGCCACGATGAGATCGAAGGCTGCATCCTTGAAAGGAGCCCGCTCGATCAGAGCCATGCAGCCCGCGCCGTCGGACGCCAGGGCAAAAGCCTCTGGTGAAGCATCAAGCCCGATCACCGTTCCAGCCTTGCCCAGTTCGTCGCGCGCAAATCCGGTGCCGCCCCCGGCGTCGAGAATGAGCGCATCCCGGAGCTTGAGCTTCCCAACCAGATTGCGGAGCAGTCGCCGCCGACCCTGAAACCACCAATGGGTTTCATCGAGCGCTCGCATCTTTGAAAACTCATCCGCTCTCATTTTAAGCACGCCTCGGCAGATCGCGGTGACGCAGGTGAATTCTGAATAGATCGAGGAGCATACGCAAGCCGTCACGCAGGAGCCTCACCTTCGATCCGGGCCTGTGGTACCAGTGCACAGGCGCCTCCCTGATGCGGAAACCGATCCTCTGAGCTACGTGCAGGACTTCGATATCGAAGCCGAAGTCATTCAAGGAGCAAAGAGGGAATATTGCCCGCGCCGCCTCCCTGCGGAAAAGCTTGAATCCACACTGAGTATCGTGTATCCCGTGAACGGCAACAGCTCGCACGAGCAGATTGAAGAAGCGGCCGGCGAACTTCCTGTACAGCGGCTGCTGTTTCACCAGATGAGAGCCTCGAAGCGGCCTGGATGCGATGACTATATCCGCGCCTTCCTCAAAAAATCGCCAGAACCCATCGAGTTCCTCGATCGGAGTTGCAAGATCGGCATCGCAGATCAGGACGTGCTCTCCCCCGACGGCAAGAACTCCTACGCGGACAGCATGTCCTTTGCCACGATTCACAAGATAGCGAAGGACTTCGAGCCACGGGTGGCTCGAAGCAATCGCGCGGCATACCTCCGCGGTGCCGTCCGTGCTGCCATCATCAACCACCAGCGCTTCATAGGTATATTTCTGAGCGCTGAGGTAATCCGCTATCTTATCGAGCGATGGAGCAATCCGCTTCGCCTCATTATACGCAGGGATGACTATGGAAAGATATGGTATGCGAGTCTCTTTCGGCAAAACGTCCACCCGGGATGCCCTGAATCCAGCGCCCCATTAGAAGCAGATCGCGGTTTAAGCAACTTGTGAAATTATAATCTGCGCGCCAGGACAAGTCAAGGCCAAGTACTGGGATCGGAATAACTTGCCCCAGCAACGGTTCTCAAATATAATATAATTGTGGACGGATGGACCTCGTGGGTAACGAATGTCGGCCTGCATGGAACCGTTCGGCGGAAATCGCCGTATAGTAAGGTAGCGGTAAGGAGTAAGGTATGGTGGAGCTCAGCGATACAATGAGCGTGGCCTGCCAGAGCGAAGACAGGAAGATCTTCAACGAGTTGGTCCACAGGTATCACAAGCAGGCCTACAACATTGCATATCGCATGACGGGAAACCATGCGGATGCGGAAGATTTAACCCAGGATACCTTCCTGAAGGCATATCGTTTCTTCGGCAACTACAAGCGCGATATGCCCTTCGACAACTGGCTTTACCGCATCATGTCGAACATATTCATTGATTGGCTTCGCCGCCGTCCGAAGGCCAGTATACGCTCTCTCGACGAGCCGGTGCGACAGGAGGAAGGCGAAACCGTTTTTGACCTTCCCGACTCCGCAGAGGGCCCTGAAACCCTCACGCTGTCACGCGAGCTGGACGCGGAGATGCAGGCCGCCCTGAACACCCTATCAGAGGACTTTCGGCTCACGGTGATCCTCTCCGATATCGAAGGCCTGTCGTATGAAGAGATAAGCGAAGTCATGGGGTGCTCCATCGGGACTGTTCGATCACGGCTTCACAGGGGTAGAAAAATACTGAGAGAGAAGCTGAGGCCATATCTTGAATGAACTATGGTGGGGAGGGATAACCATGAACTGCCGCAAGGTCCAGAGTCTGATGTCCGCATACGTAGATTGCGAGTTGTCCGGTTTGGAAATGCTCGCCGTTCGCCGGCACCTAAGCGAATGCTGTGAATGCAAGTCGGAGTCTGAATCCCTTTTTCGTGTCAAGAAGGCCCTGGGAAGCCTTTGCGCGAAACATCCCGCAAGCGACCTGGTGAACCGCATATGCTCGCACTTGGAACAAGTGACCCTCCCCAGGGGCAATCTGCTCGTCGCAGCTATGCGGGAGCACCTGACGATCTTCCCCGCCAGGCTGAGGTGGACAGTAGTAGGCATGAGCGTATTCGCCGTACTGCTGATGTTCAGAGCGGGCCAAATGAGCACGAATCAACCTATGTTCACGGCGGCGCTCCCCAACGCCCACTTCATTGGAATGGCCGAGCAAGGGCCGATACCGCTGATCCAGGGGGTTCCGGCGGAGTTCGCACCTTTCAGCGCAGCCCCGCTGCCGACACCAACAAAACAACCCTGGGAACTGCCGGAATATCCCGAGGGCACGCTTGGCAGCATGGGCTTGACACTGACCGGCTATCCTAAATAGCATGGCCTACAGGGATCCTTTTGGGTCTGCGCCTATGGAAGGGGCACGGCAGTTGCTCGATCGAATTAACAGTTGAGATTATTGTGCCGGGCCCGCATGGGTCCAGCACAATAATTATGAGGGTTGACCTCACCAAACGCATTCTTAGCATAGGAGGCAGCTAAAGGTGGACAGAATAAAAACACTCCTTCGAGGGCGCGCAGTTCTGGCTCTAATCATAGCCCTGAGCATAGCGCTCGGTATGTCGCTCGCGGTCAATTTGTCCAACCGTGACACGGCATACGCCGCTGATCAGAAAACCACAGCTCAACAGCACCGCGCAGCCCTGCACGAGCTCCAGGACGCGTTCACATCCGTAGTGGACGAAGTACTCCCATCCGTAGTCAGCATCACCAGCACACGCACCGTCGAAACTAACGGCACAATGCCGGGTTTTGAAGATTTCTTCAAAGATTTTCCCTTCCCCATACCACGTCCGGAAATGCCGGAGAAGCGGCAGGATAAGAGCTTCGGCTCAGGCGTCATCGTCCGGCCTAACGGCTACATACTCACCAACGACCACGTAGCGGGAGGCGCAGACAAAGTTACTGTGACTCTCAAAGACGGCCGCAAATTCGAGGGCACCGTCTCCCGCGATCCGAGGAGCGACCTCACCGTTGTTAAAATAGACGCAAAGAACCTGCCGGCAGCAAAGCTCGGTGATTCGAGCAAAGTCAAAGTCGGTTCGTGGGCTATCGCCATTGGGAATCCTTTCGGGCTGGACCAGACTGTAACTCTAGGGGTTGTCAGCGCGACCGGACGACAGGCAGTGGTGGCCGAGGGCGCCGGATTCTATCCGAACCTGATCCAGACAGATGCATCCATCAATCTCGGCAACAGCGGCGGCCCACTGGTCAACACCGATGGCGAGATAATCGGAATCAACACCTTGATTCGGTCATCGTTCGGCGGCGGGAGTATCGGAATCGGCTTCGCCATACCGGCAAACACAGCGAAATTCGTGCTCGAGCAGTTGATCGCAACGGGAAAGGTAACGCGCGGATACCTGGGCATCAAGCCCGAGGACCTGACGCCGGATAGAGCAACGCTGTACGGTGTGAAAGAGGGCGCATTCGTCAGAACCGTGGAGGTAGGCAGCCCGGCGGACAAGGCCGGGTTCCAGGTAGAAGACGTGATCACCGAGTTCGACGGCAAGAAGGTCTCAAACGAGATCCAATTCCGCGAAATGGTCGCCGCAACTCCTCCGGGCAAGCAAGTATCAGTGTTTGTCGTCCGGGATAAGGCACAGAAGATGTTGACAGTAACTCTCGGCGAACCGCCGCCACTTGAGGCTGCAGAGGAAACTCCTCCGGAATCAGGCGCCAAGCTTGGGTTCAGCGTGGCGAATATCACACCGGAGCTCGCCAAGAAGTACGAACTCGAAGAAGGCGTCAAGGGGGCAGTCGTCACCAAGGTATCCCCAGGAAGCAGCGCGGCGCGCGAGGGCGTCCGTCCCGGACACGTGATCATACGCGCGAACGACCGGCCGATCAACACGGTGGAGGATTTCAATGCCGCGACTAAGGGTCTGAAGTCCGGTGACACTCTCCGACTGCGGACCAGGACCAAAGAGCGCGTGGACCTCATTATAATAGAAATAGATTGAGGCAGCCTGCAGAACGCGCCGGAAAGCCCAAGGCCGGTCTCTATTCTGGAGACCGGCCTTGTCTTACGCTTCCGCCGGGGTGCACTCGCGTTGAGTGGGTAGCATGGCCCGATCAATCTGGAATGCGACTTGACGCCTTCCCCGGCCATAAACGACCGGGCTACCCCTGAGGTAAAAGCGCCGCAAACGACGCTGAGGGAGCCCGCCTGCGGCGGGCGGTTTCTACCCACTCTGGGGAAATGCACCCCCGCTGTGAGTTGGGGTACTTTCAAACTATGGAGTCTCATGGTATAATACTCCCGTCATCACGCAAGGCAAACGCCGTTTCGTTTGGAGGACAAAAATGCCTTCAGTGGTGGATCTGTTCTGCGGTGTCGGCGGGCTAACACACGGGTTTATCAAAGAGGGTTTCACCGTCGTTGCGGGCATAGATGTCGACCCTACATGCAAGTACGCGTACGAAACCAACAACAATGCCAGATTCATTCTCAAAGATGTTAGGGATCTGACGTCCGAAGAGATCGTGGGCCTGTACCCGGAAGGAGACACTAGGATACTCGTTGGCTGCACACCATGCCAGCCGTTTTCCAGATACGCAAACCGTAAAGGCCAAGATGATAAGTGGCAGTTGGTCGGCACCTTTGCTGAGTTAATAAGCGCTGTGCGCCCGGAAATAGTATCCATGGAGAACGTACCCCAGATGGAGAAGCATCCTGTATTCACGGATTTCATTCAGGCATTGGCGACCGAGGGCTACTATACCTGGTATAGCGTGGTGAACTGCCTCGACTACGGGATCCCTCAAACGAGGAAGAGATTGGTCCTACTCGCATCAAGGCTTGGTCAGATCGAGATGGTCCGGAGGACCCACCCCCCTGGCAGACATAGAACGGTGGCGCAGACTATTCGCTGTTTGGAACGCCTTGCGGCTGGCGAGGCCAGCCGCAAGGATCCCATTCATCGGGCTAGTGCTTTGTCGGAACTGAACCTGCGAAGGATCAAAGCCACCCCTCCTGGCGGTGCCTGGCGGGATTGGGACGAAGGGCTCCAGCTGGACTGCCACAAGAAGGAGACAGGTAAGACCTACCCAAGTATATACGGTAGGATGAAATGGGATGAGCCATCTCCGACCATAACCTGTCAGTGCCACGGTCTCGGTAATGGCAGATTCGGTCATCCCGAGCAGGATAGAGCCATATCGTTGCGAGAAGCTGCCCTCCTGCAGGCTTTCCCGAAAAGCTACATATTCGTGGAGACCAAGTCCCAAGTCGTCATCAGCAACCTGGCCAGACATATCGGCAATGCAGTGCCCGTGCGACTGGGTAGAATCATAGCCAGGAGCATAACCAGGCACCTGGAGGAACACCGTGGACAATGATCACGAATATACAATGACGATCAACCTGAGTGTGTTGGATCACTTGGGGATCAACCTCTACAGCAACGTTCCCGCGGTCGTCTCGGAAGTAGTGGCAAACTCCTGGGACGCAGATGCGAGCAGAGTCCGCATCGCTCTCGACATTGCGGATCAGGTGATAACCATCGTGGATGACGGATGCGGGATGTCCAAGGCCGAGATCAACGACAAGTATCTCCATGTCGGATACCGCAGGAGGGAGGCAGAACCACTCGTTACCAACAAAGGCAGGCACGTCATGGGCAGGAAAGGCATCGGCAAGCTTTCGCTCTTTTCCATCGCAGATACTATAGAGGTGCACAGCGTAAAGCTGCACCCCAATGGCCGAAAGGAGAAGAGCGGCTGCGTAATGAACACCGCTGACATTAGGAGCGCCATTGAGAGACACGGGGATCAATACCATCCTAAGCCCGTGGATCCGGCGCACATAAAGATTGAGAACGGCACGGGGATCACGCTTCGTGATTTGAAGCGCGACCTCAATCTGACAGAGCCTTTCCTCCGCAGGAGATTGGCACGACGCTTTAGCATCATGGGGTCTGAACACCAGTTTAGAGTCGTTCTGAACCAGGAAGAGATAGGTGTCGAGGATCGCGATTACTTTAAGAAGATTGAATACTTGTGGTGTATCGGAGATGAAGGCCAGAAGTATCGGGCCTACTGCACCAACTGCAAAGAGAGCAACGAGGTTGATGGCATCGTCGATGCGGAATTGGGATACCGGATAACGGGATGGGTGGGCACGTTCGACGAGCAGAAGAGCTTAGAGGAAGGCAGCAATACGATTGTGGTCCTTGCCTGGGGGAAGCTAATCCATGAAGATCTGCTGAAGGATCTCAAAGAGGCAGGAATATACGCTTCCTATCTGATCGGCGAGATTCGAGCGGATTTCGTGGACGACGACGAGCCGGACATGGCTACTAGCGACAGACAGCGCCTGATAGAGAGCGACCAGCGCTTCATCAAGCTGAAGGACTATGTGCAGAAAGAGATCCTCAAGGAGATTCAAACGCGGTGGACCGGATTGCGAAATCGGGACGCGGAGAAAAAGGCGCGGGAGAACCCGAAGATTGACGAGTGGTTCCGCAACCTCGGACCGGATCACCAAAAGTACGCTCGGGCCCTCTTCGGCAAGATCGAATCCTTCCCGATCTCGGACTCGCACTACAAAAAAGAGCTGTATCGGCATGCCATCATAGCCTTCGAGACGCTGGCGCTCAAGCACGATCTTGGCTTGCTAGACAAGATATCCTCCGAGCAGGATCTGGAGAGACTGGGCGAGTTGTTCGCCGACATGGATTCCCTCGAAGAGGCGCATTACTACCAGATCGTCAAGAGCCGAGTCGAGGTTCTCCAGAAGTTCGAAGAGATGCTCAACGCGGATGCTAAAGAGCGGGTCATCCAGAATCATATATTCGACCACCTGTGGCTCCTGTCGCCCTCGTGGGAGCGGGCCACGACTGATAAGCGCATGGAGAAGTCCGTGATGGCCGAGGTCAAGAAAGTAGATGTGGAGCTCACAGACGAAGAGAAAAGGGCGAGGCTCGATATCCGTTACCGAACAGCAGCAGGTAAGCACATAATAATCGAGTTGAAGAAGTATGGAGCGACAGTTCAGGCTACCAGACTGGCGGAACAGGTCCGGAAATACCGCGACGCACTGAGGAAAGTGCTGAGGGCGAACCTCCCAGATCAGCCGCATCAGATAGAAGTCATTTGCATCCTCGGCTGCCCACCCACGCCCCGTGATGATGACGAGGATAACCGCAAGGCGCTGTCCGCTTACAGCGGGAGGTACAAGACTTACGACGAGTTGATACTGGAGACGAGGGAGAGCTACCGGGATTACCTGGAAACCAGCGGTAAGATCAAGTACATTCAGGAGTTGATCGACAGCCTGTGATCCGCCAACGCCCACTCTAGGCACCGGAATCGACTCATGGCAGACACACTCACCCCCGAACAACGCAGCCGGTTAATGTCACGCTGCAGGGGCAAGAATACTAAACCAGAGAGAGTTGTCAGGTCGTTGCTCCACGAGATGGGCTATCGGTTCCGCGTACATCGCAAGGATCTGCCGGGCAGCCCGGACATAGTGCTGCCCAAATACCGGACGGCCATCTTTGTCCACGGGTGCTTCTGGCATCATCACCCGGGATGCAAGAAAGCGACGATGCCGAAGGATAACGCCGAATACTGGCAACGGAAGCTGGCGGAGAATATGGAGCGGGATGAGCGTAAGCGCCGTGAACTCGCCGATCTGGGCTGGAACGTGGTAGTCGTGTGGCAATGCGCGGTCGATACCCGTAGTCTGGAGGAACTAGCAACCGAACTTGATCGAGTCCTGCAGCGGCCTCGCTAGCTAGGCCAACAGCCACCTTCCCCGCCGCCAACAAACATTACACGCACCCTCTCCGCCACCTCCGCCGATTACGGTTGATACTACCCGGCCGCATCAGGTACAATGGATGGCTGGTACTGAAGGCTGTTTCCAGGAGACGCTTCAACATGTGGAACGTTTCTGAAAGTATCACTATCGCAGCGCTGATCTCCGGTTTCCTATCGCTTTCGAGTGCAGGTGCGGAGGACGCCAGAGGTCTCGAGCTGCCAAACGTATGGGGGCAGGGCGGAGCCCTGTTTGCCTTCTCCGGTTTCGACGGTAAGACCGACTGCCGCCATCCGTTCGTGGGCTCCACATCCTGGGATGGGAGAGGGCTTACATTCCATACGGATGCGCCGGTGTCGCTGCGCCTTGTGTTGCACTCTAATGGGAAAGCCAAGAGGCTCCCTTCGCAGGATGAGATCATCGCCGGCGATGTTATCTCCTCCCTGATAGGGTGCTCAGGCACAAAGCTCAAGCTGCGGTACCTGCTGCTGAACAAGGACACCGTTATCGGCGAGGTAAAGGCTCTGGAAGCGCCCGGCCCGGTGGACGTGCGCATCGCCGTGGAGATCGGCGGATCCCGGATGGAGACACAAGCGAACATCGTCACCTTCCATACCGGGGCTGAAGAGTTTGTGCTGGCGGGAGAAGGCCCGGATCTCAAAGCGGACCAAGGGGGTCTCACCGCGCGGCTGCCGCTTGGGGAGAGCTTGAGATTCGCCTTGCTCTACTGCTGCGGCCAATCCGCCGACATTGGGAAGCGCACGAAGGCCGCACTCTCAGCCAATCAGGAGAAGCTCTTTCAGAAGCGGGTTGCCTTCTTCAGGCAACTTCCGAAGCCTAAATCCGATGATTCTCTGCTTCGTCGGACCTACTACAAATGCGCATCTGTGCAGAAGGTCAACTGCGTCACCGCTCAGGATGCGATCCTCTTCGACTGGACAACTCCCGACCGGTGGCCGCACAGGTATATGTGGATATGGGACTCCGCGTTTCACGCGCTGGGCCTTCGGCATTTTGCCCCGGAATGGGCGCGTAACGCAATCAAAGCCGTGCTATCCAAACAGCGGCCAAACGGATTCATCCCTCACAAGATGACCCCAGACGATCAGCTCGATTCCAAGCTCATCCAGCCCCCTATCCTCTCCTGGGCGGCATGGAAGGTGTTTGAGACCGCCGGCGACGAAGAGTTCATTCGGTATTGCTACCCTCGGCTGAAGGCCGCAGCGCTCTTTGGCTGCAAGGAGATGGACGCCGACCACAACGGCCTGTCCGAGTGGGGCCACCGGTTTGCATCCGGCATGGATAACTCCCCGCGCTTCGACCGGCCTGTCGGAGATGCCGTGGATCTGAACGCCTATCTTGTAAACGAAATGTTCTACCTTGAAAAGATGGCTCTGAAGCTGGGGCTCGCGGCCGACGCTCGGATGTGGACACAAATGCAGCGCGAGCGGAGTCGGAAAGTCAACGAACTCCTATGGGATCGGGAAACGGGATTCTATTACGACCTGGATCCTGAAGGCAAGCAGATCAAGATTAAGACAGTGGCTGGTTTCACCCCCCTATTTGCGGGTGTGTGCTCCAAGGAACAAGCGGCGGCACTGGTCGAGCATCTGACCAATCCGAAAGAATTCCAGCGTGCATTTCCTCTGCCGAGCGTTTCCGCCGACGAGCCTACGTTCTGCGACAACATGTGGCGCGGACCGGTGTGGATAAACTACAACCGCCTCGTGATAGAAGGCCTTGCTCGCTATGGCTATCAGGATGAAGCTTCGAAACTGCGGAGTATCACACTGAAGGAGATCGCCCGCTGGTATGCCAGGGATGGTGTAATTTACGAGTTCTACGACAGCGAGGGCACAAGATCACCGGCGGAGCTTCACCGCAAGGGTAAGGCGGGCATTGGAGTCGGCGCTCGGCGGACCGGGCCATGCGTGCGGGATTACCACTGGACCGCGGCCATTTTCGTGGATCAAATCCTCGGCGGGTAAAACCCGTGTTGCAAAACCTGACGACAATTGCTATAATACTTTAACATCGCGCTTGCAGCGCCAGCGCCGTGATCCCGCGGGGCAGCGGTCGGGTTTAGACAAACTCCGGCCGTCCTTCCTGCTCTGGGCTCAACCCAGAGCCGACTAGACCGAGGGGAGGTGAAACAATGGTTCGTCCGTATGAAGCTCTCTACATTGTCCACCCCGACCTCTCAGACGAAGAAGTTTCAGCCACTATGGAGAAATACAAGCAGGTGGTAGAGGAACAGGGCGGCGAGGTCGAGAGCGTCAATCGTTGGGAAAAGCGCCACCTGGCGTATGATGTCAAAGGCCAAAGGGAAGGCATCTACGTGCTCATGAGTTTTAAGAGCGAGGCAAAGGCGGCAACAGAATTGAACAGGCTGCTCAAAATAGGCGATAACGTGCTGCGCCACATAATCGTCCGCTTGGACGAGAAGTAAGGATTAGATTGCGAATATTCGCGCACATGGCAGTTGAGCAAGTGAGGAGGGAAACAATATGCTGAATCGCGTGGTTTTGATTGGAAGACTTGCCAATGACCCTGAGTTGAAGTACACACCAAGCGGAATACCCGTGGCTACTTTTACGCTTGCCGTTAACCGCCTGCCGAATGCGCAGGGCGAACGCGAGGCGGATTTCATTCCTATCGTAGCATGGCGTCAATCAGCCGAGTTCGCTGCAAACTATCTGACGAAGGGGCGACTGGTTGCCATAGATGGAAGACTCCAGATCCGATCGTGGGTCGCTCAGGATGGCTCACGCCGTAAGTCGGCTGAGGTAGTCGCCGATAACCTGAGGTCGCTCGACAGGCCGAAGGAGCAATCGGAGACAGCTCCTGCTCCCGCCGCCGAAGAGCCAGCCGCCGAGGAAAGCCATGCGGCTTCAGGAAACGAATTTGAAGATCCATTCGCAAACGAATAATCCGTACAACTACCTTTGAGGAGGTTACTCATAATATGATACGTAGACCCGGAAAATTTAGGAGGACCAGACGCAGAGTTTGCGCCTTCTGTGTAGATAAGGTCGAGGCCATAGATTACAAGAACGCGGCTAAACTGCGCAAGTACATCTCAGACAGGGGGAAGATCCTTCCAAGGAGGGCGACGGGAACCTGCGCGTCGCACCAGCGAGTTTTAACGCGCGCCGTTAAGAGAGCGAGAGAGATCGCTCTGCTGCCGTTCACTGCGGAATAACGGCGATCAATGCGAAAAGGCGGCGTGGGCTAAATGTGGGCCACGCCGTTTCCATATTATAGCGCTCGCGGACCTGCCCGCGAGCGAAGCTGCCCGCAGGCAGCGGAAACAGCATGGCCTCGCTCGACGCGCCGGGTTACTGCGATACCCGCGCGCTCCAGCACCGACCGAAACGCCCCTATATGAGCCTGAGAGGGCCGGCTGAGCGGAAGCTCCTCCACAGCGTTATATGGGATCAGATTCACGTTGCAAAGAATCCCCCTCAGCAATGCGGCTAGCTCGTATGCGAGAGATAGGGAGTCGTTAACCCCCCGAACCAGCAAATACTCGAACGTCACCCGGCGGTGCGTGCGCTCGGCATACCGCTTGCACGCGGCCAGAAGGTCTCTTAACGGATAACGCTTCGCAATCGGCATGATTCGCTGGCGTAGATGATCGTTTGGCGCGTGAAGCGATACAGCGAGCGTAAGCTGGAGCTCTTCTGCAGCGAGTTCCTCGATCCTCGGCGTGATGCCGGCGGTCGAGACCGTGATGTGCCGCATCGCAATGCCAACTTCGCGATTGAGGACCTCGATACTTTTCAGGACATGATCGTAGTTCAGCAGCGGCTCGCCCATGCCCATGTATACCACGTGGCTCACCCGGCGGAAGCCCTGCCGCTGAGCCGTGAGCACCTCGTCAACTATCTCGCCCGCCGTCAGGTTCCGCACCAGCCCCGCCATTCCAGTGGCGCAGAACACGCACCCTACCGCACAGCCAATCTGTGTGGATACGCAGACGGAAACACGTCTCTCATAGGGCAGCAGTACCGTCTCGATGCGTTGACCATCCTCAAGCTCCAGGAGGAATTTCGCTGTGCCATCCGGCGCTTCGCTTGCCGCCACAATCTTCGAGCGATATAGTACAGCCTCCCGATCCAGTCGGGCGCGGAAGCCAGCCGGCAGATCGAGCATTTCGGGGATGTTGGTGGCGTTTTGCTTGTACAGCCATGAGGCGAGCTGGCGGCCTCGGAACTTCCGCTCGCCAAGAGATTCAGCCAGCGATCCCAACTCAGCGGCGGTCATGCCCAGTAGATATGTGGTCCGTGTTTGCTTTCCCATGTCTCCGGAATACGAATATCACGCCGCCGGACAAAATTCAAGTGCGAGGATTGTGCCTCGCACTTGAATTTACAAATCAGGGTTATGATCCCGAAGCGGCTCAGGCAGCTTTGAGTTCAGCATTGATGCCGCCGACATCCCCGTTCGCTATATCCGCCTCGAAGAAGACCTTGCGCTGAATCTCCTCCACAGTCGTAATCCCCGCTAAAACCTTGCTCGCAGCATCCTGACGCATGGTTACCATCCCGGCCTTGATGGCCGCGCGCCGGAGATCGCTCGCCGATGCTTTCGCCAGAGCAAGGCGGCTGATCTCCTCGTTCATGGTCATTATCTCGAGCACGGTCGTGCGGCCCTTGTATCCGGTATTACCACACTCCTGGCAGCCCCCGATTCGATACAGCGTGACCTCCTCGTCCGGGCCGAGACCGAGCAGAATCTTCGTTCGATTGTCCGGCTGGTACGGCTCTCTACACGCCGGGCACAGCACGCGTACAAGCCGCTGCGCCTGCACGCCTACAATAGCCGAGCTCACCAGGAAAGGCTCGACGTCCATATCGAGCAGCCTGGTGACAGCGCTCGGAGCATCATTGCAGTGGAGCGTGCTAAGGACGAGATGCCCGGTCAACGCGGCCCGGAACGCAATATCGGCAGTCTCCATATCACGGATCTCGCCCACCAAGACGATATCCGGGTCCTGCCTCAAAATGGTCCTGAGCTGGCTTGCAAATGTAAGCCCGATCCTCTCGTGTACGTTTGTCTGGTTGATGCCCTCAAGCTCGTACTCGACCGGGTCCTCGACGGTCATTATGTTGATGCTCTCCGATTTCAGCATATTCAGAGCGGCGTATAACGTCGTCGTCTTACCACTTCCGGTTGGTCCCGTGACAAGGATAATCCCATAAGGCTGAGACAAAAGTTTCTGGAAGATCCCAAGATCCCTTTCCGAGAAACCGAGACCGTCCAGCGGGATCAAACCCAGCGACCTATCGAGAATTCGGAGCACTATGCGTTCGCCGTGGATAGTAGGATTTGTGGATACGCGAAGGTCAACGCTTTTGTCATCGATGCGAATCGTGGCTCGCCCGTCCTGCGGCAATCGCCTCTCGGAGATATCGAGTTCGGTCATAATCTTGATGCGGGACGATATCGCCGGATGCAAAGACCTCGGTATGCTTTTCACCAGATGCAACTCGCCGTCAACCCTTAAGCGAACATCAACAGCGTTTCGCCTCGGCTCGATATGGATGTCGCTCGCCTTCCTGCGCACGGCCTGGGTAAGCAGCAAGTTGACCATCTTCACAACAGGGGCGCGGTGGCTCTGCCGCTTGACCTCATTAATGTCCTCATCGAACTCATCTGCCGATCCCGATGGCGCCAGCTCTACACCCGAAGCCGCCTGCTGCATAACACTCTGGAGATCGCCAGCCTTGTAGTTGCCGCACTGCCGATCAATACATTCGGCGATTCGCCATTCGGTAGCGAGGGCGGGATCTACACGACACTTCGTCTCGAACTGGACCAGGTCTATAGCCTCAACATCCAGGGGGTTAGCCATAGCCACGATCAGCCTGTTCCCCACCTTTTTAATAGGCAGAATACCGTAGGGGCGGGCAACGGATTCGGAGATCAACCCTACTATTTCGGGGTACAGCTCCTGCTCCTGGAGATTAACATAAGCCACATCAAGCTGAAGCGCTCTTGCCTCGGTGATTTGCTCCTCTGTAGCTAGGTTCAGAGCAATCAACGCCTCGCCCAATTTCACGTGACTGCGTTGCTGCTCTTCGAGGGCGGCTTCGAGCTGGCTCTCGGTAATGATATCCTTCGCCAGGAGAATCTCACCCAAAGGCTTCTTGTATAACTCGTCCATTCAGCAGCTCCTATCCCGCCACGACGTGAGAACTCATGCCTTTCCACGATCGGTCAGCCTATCAATCAACCTGCTCGCTTGTTCGGTAGCCTCAGCAGTTTGCTTTCGGTCAAATTGGATAGTGATGGTCAGCACCGAGCCCTCACCTGCATCTTCAGGGAGTAGCTCTTTAGGCAGAACTACCGACCATTGCTCATGCTCACCGATAAGCAGGACGGCCTTATCTCCCTCGATCCGATCCACAAAGGCCCGGAATTCCTTCTTTGCTGTCATCGCTCTGTCGCCACCTGCACCGCCTTGCCGTCCGTGGTAAACACCACGGCGCCATCGCGGTCCGTCCTGTAAACCACAGATCCGATGGCTTTCAATCGCCTGAGAGTTGCACGGCCCGGATGCCCGTATTGGTTTTCGGCTCCTACCGAGATTACCGCGTATTCAGGCCGGACGACCTGCAGAAACTCGTTTGACGTGCTATCCTGGCTTCCGTGATGTGCAACTTTTAGGATTGTGCTCTGCAACTCTCGCCGGGCTTCCAGTATCCTGCCTTCCGCCTCATACTGGATGTCCCCTGGAAGCAGCAGGCTCACGTCGCCATATGTCACACGCAGTACAACCGACCCATTATTCAGTCCCGACTCCCCACTCGGAGCGTAGCCCTTTACAGGCCAGATAATGTCGAAACTAACTTTCTTGCTTACTCGCGGGTGTTGCGATGACGTAGCCAGACGGTAGTCAATTCTTCGCGAATCAATGCTGGATAGAATCTCCTCATACGTCCGGCTACCGTGTGGATACCCCGCATCTACTACCCTCGCAACCCCAAACCGCTCGAGGACTCGCGGCAGGCCGCCGATATGGTCCATGTGCGGGTGCGTGATCACCAACAGATCAATTCGATCAACGCCGTTGCGGTCCAAATAGCGCATTACCTCATCGGCGCTATCCCTATCACCTGCGTCCACCAGCACATTACGCCCGTCCGGGGTCTGGAGCAGAATGCAGTCTCCCTGGCCTACATCCAAGAAATGGACTTCCAAGCGGTCGCCAGTCCGAACAGGACCTCGGTCCCTCGGACCAGGCGTGACAAAGAGAACGACGCAGACCGACAGTAAGACTAGTACAATTATAGGCAGAATCTTCCGCATAGTTTACCTTAAGGTTCGAGGTCGGCAGCCACGACTAGCGAATCTCCGCAGGCAGGATACACTTCCACGAGCGCAATCTGCTTTCCTGCGTGAAGCGAGACGACAAAAAGGCGCCGCCGATATAACTGGCGGCGCCTTCCAATGGGCGCACAGTACCCTTCCTGTCAACCTATTCCAGGCTGCATCGAAACACGAAGCCTGATGCTGTCGGATCCACCGCAGCGGACGAAAAAAATCTCAGGCTCGCACAGAACAGCTTCCTAGCCGGGAACGACGTGAGAGATTTGGGCTAAACCGCTGAGCCCAAGTCGTACTTCGTCACAAACTCCCAATTCGAGAGCTCGTGCAAGTCCTTGTGCAATTGCTCTGCATACAGGCTTACGGTTTGGGAATCGGAAGAACTGACCTTAACGATGGATTTACCTGCCTTCTTCTTGTTCCTCAAAATCACCACGTAATACGGCCTGAACACTTGTCCACAGGACTGACGATCCACTTCCCAGCAGTTAGCCGCTGCTTCCATCGTATCCGTAGACATCGCGTACCCCACCTTTCTATCCCTACATTCTTATCTTGCCACAATCCCGGCCATTTAGTGGCAAGTAGAATTGCTTGAACTAATGCAGCCTGCCCCGCCCTTTCAGATACCAGGGTGCCAGGTGTCCCAAGCTGATGAGACAAGCCACCCGTGCCATAATCTTAAAAGGGCGGTTCAGCCCCACCGATTGAGGAGGATTCGCGTGGAGGATCGTGGAAAACCATCTATAGCACAGGTTTTCTTGTTACTTTCGGATTCCGCACGTGTTCGAAGCCGTCTCTGGTCGGGTACGACGATTGAGAGAATAAGGAACACGGTAGCTCGGACCGTCGGCAGGTTCAACATGGGCGTTCTGAAGAAAACCCTGAAAGCGGGCATAATCGCAGGAGTCTGCGGCCTGGGACTTTGCGCGCTTGCGAGGAAGCTGAATCTACCCATGCGCATAGCGGAACTCGCACACTCCGTCGAGGCTGTGCCGTTCCCCGGCACGAAGCTCTACTCGTTCCTGGCCGCCAAGCAGCTCAGGCCGTTATACGCCGCAATAGCCGAAGAGATTACATCGGCGGAGCACTTCGAACGGATACTCGACCTCGGAACCGGTCCCGGCTATCTGCCCATAGAACTTGCTCTCCGCAACCCTTCCGCCTGCATTTCAGGCATAGACGAATCGCCGGATATGATACAGATCGCCAACGCCAACGCACACGCCTCACGAGTTACAAAATCGGTTGAATTCTCCACAGGCGATCCGACCGATCTCCCATTCCCAGGCAGATACTTCGATCTCGTCGTCAGCGTGAATGTGCTGCACCATTGGAGGGAACCGCTCGCAGTATTCGAGGAAGTTTTCCACATACTTGTGCCGGGCGGCCAATTCCGGATTTACGATTATCGCAAAGATGTACCATCGGAAGCCTGGGAATCTCTGCGGAGCAAGCTATCGTTCGTGCCGAGAACGGCGCTGCTCTTCGGCCCGATAGCCTCCTCCAGGGCCGCTTATGGCAAGGACGACTTGCTGAAGATGGCTGAACAGACCCACTTTGAACGCCCTGAGGTCGAAGAGGTAACCCTGCCGCTGTTCGGACATCCGATGCCCGCCTTCAACTCGCTCAAACTCCACAAGCCCGAGCAGAACAGGGAAGACTAAAGACTGGAAGGGCCTTTCCGAGTCTACGGCCTCTTGTCTATTGTCTATGGTCTCTCGCCTTCCGCTGATCCGGCGCTATAACTGGCCGATGATCTTGTGGCACTGTGGAATCACCCGCACGTTGTGGAGATTCGCCACAGCGAACTGCGCCTGCCACTCCAGAACCTGCGCGGCAGATGGCGAGAGAACCCCGGATAATGGGGTAACCGGCTGTAGGACGAGCGGTATCGCAGGATTGATCGCTCCAACCATCCTTGCCGCCTGAAGAAGCTCGTCGGTCGAGGTGGAAGATGTGACCACGATTTTGACGTAAACTCCCGCTGACGCCGCTCTGCGCAGAAACAGCTCGTGCCGGGCAAGGAGATCCGGGCCGCCCGCCGCACTCGGAAGCTTGATATCCATGCTCACTACGTCCACGAATGGAATTACCGCCGGCAGCGCGTCCGGGAGGCTTCCGTTTGTTTCGAGGAGCACGCTGAAACCTCTTTTCTTCAGCTCCCGAGCTACGTGTCCCACGAACTCCGCCTGCACCAACGGCTCGCCACCGGTTAGCGCGATGGAGTGATGTATTCGCGGGGATGTTTCCAGGCGCTCGACGTAGGCCAGGACATCCCGAGCGCTGAGGGGGTTCCGCGCGGACAAAAAATCGCGAGCGCCGGCCGTCCGCTCGATTCGGCTGGTCTCCACAGGCGTTCGAGCATGAGGCGTATCGCAAAACGCGCAGCCCAGGTTGCAGCCGGCGAACCTGATGAATATCTGGCGTTCACCTACTAGCAGGCCCTCTCCCTGAATGCCGGAGAAAATCTCATATATGTAGCCGCTCTCCGACGTGCCTTGCTCACCGACAGACTCAGAATCACTCATCCGTTAGCCCTTATATCTATGCCTCTGCGCCTCAGAGGTGCTTCCCTAAGCATCTTCCCAATAGCTGGCGGAGGATGTGGGCGTTTCCCAAACTGTAACCTTGCTGACGCCCGGCCCCAGGAGCGCCCGCATTTTTTGGAAAACCAGCTTCGCTACGCCCTCGGCTGTGGGGTTTTGCTCCCGGAACTCGGGCAGCTCGTTCAAGTAGCGGTGATCCAGATACGAGACCACCTCGGCCAAGGCCGCCTTAAAGTCCTTGAAATCCACGAGCATCCCGCCGGCGGAGAGCTCGGCCCCAAGGTACGAAACCTGCACGCGATAGGTATGGCCGTGAAGGCTCTCGCAGGGACCGTCATAGTGCCTGAGATTATGCGCCGAATCGAACTGAGATTCCACAATTAGCTCGTACATGGGTTATCCTCCCTCACCGCCAGGAAACCGTCAATGCGCCGGGCGGAGCTTCACCACAGCCCTCCCGCGCACCTCAATCGGGAATGTCACGACGCCGATCCTATCAGCGGAGACCGTCTTCACCCCGTCGGCGGTTTGGACTGTATACGAACCGGAGTCAGCGAGATATCCAAATACGAATTCCAGATTACCTCGTCCCTCGATGTCAATATCGTAGCCGTCCTGCCCTACCCTCTTGGCCTTCACGTTCGCCGAGCCGAACTTCGCTGAGACAAGGACAGGGATCGTGCGCGCCTCCAAAGCGATTCCAGTAGACCGGATGACCTCCGAACCCACCCGGACCCTGTTAACCAGCCCGTCAAACAGCCTGGGGCTGACAATCTCCATGCGGCCGGGCTTCTCGGCCCTCACGGCAACCTCGCCGTTCTCCGCGCGGATGGATTCAATCGGCGAGTCGCAGCTCGCCTGCGTGACCATGTAGTGGTGCACAATGCCATTCCTCTGCCGGATCAGGAACACGAAGTCGAACCCGTCTTCGCCGGCAACGACCTGATACCAATCATTGCCTCTCACCTGCTGGTCAACGAAGTTCCATCGAATGACTTTCTCCCACAGCATCGGCGCATCGTAGTGACGCATTCTTTTTACAATCAACGGGAGGTAATCGTGGCCGCCGGACACCTGGAATTCCGCATAGCCGTCCCGGGCCTCGATCTCTGCGGGGAAATCGGCCAGCTTCGTGCCATGCAAAGCTTCCGCCGATGGGCCGTTTGAGCCGTAGTACGTGCGCTCACGGTCAGGGACTCGCCAATCGTGCCAGTCGTACCCATAGGGCATGAGGATCACGTCGGCCTCCAGATAGTCCCCCGGAAGCAGCTTCCCATCCGTCGAACTCACCGTCAGAAACTGCTCGGCTACGTGGTTCGAGTATCCGACTGCGGAAGTTGCCAGGCGCTCCAGGGGCTTGCCGCCGATCATGCCTTGATAATTAAGCACGATGAACGAGTTATTGCCCTTCGGCGAGGCGTACAAGCAGATGAACGGATGATCCTGCCCAAGTGGAACGCCTTCGAGAATCCAGGAATCATCGTATTTCAGATCAACTTCCTTCGCCTGATTGTCCTCAGCCAGATAGGCTACCTTCTGATACCTGTTTCTCGTGATATCCGTATTGGCGTTCACGAAGCGCAGGTTGTGCCGCGCATCGCCCTGAATTTCTACAGGTTTCAGAACATCGTACCGTATATGAACGAAGCTCCGGGTCTCGTCGAGTTGAGGAATCTCCATGACCCTCACCGAAGCCTTAATTTTATCGTCATCGGACATGTAGTTCATCGTAAACTTAGCGAGGTTCGGCGAGATATATTCAAACTGGGTATTCAGGTAGCGCAGGTTGCGCCATTCGCCGTCATAATACTGGAGGAAGCCGATCAGGGCGACGTGGTGGAACTCCGGCTGCCCAAGCCACATGATGCCGCTCAGGCCTCGGAAATCCGCGATGGTATAACCTGCACCCGGTCGCGCGATTTTGGTGAACGGCACGTAGCATGTAGTCTCCGTAGCGCCCGTGGAAAGGTGGTAATAGTGCTGGAAAAACCGAATTGAGGACACCTGCTTCAGAGGGTGGTTCCCCCAGTTCTGGACCAGTTGGTAGGATCTGAGATCGAGCGCCTGGTCAGGACCGAGCGATAGCGGAAAATAGGACTCGCTGTACGCTGTGTCGTCGGGCTCCTCACCCTCGCCTGGGAAATTTTTGCATGCCTGAATGGGAAGCGGAAGAGGAAAGCCGTGTTTGTCGGTCACTACCGCGGCTTCGATCATCCCGTCTCCGGGTGTATAGTGCTTGACATAGATGCGTCGCTTCAAATCATCATTCCCGACCTTAAAGGAAACAGTCAAATATTGATTCGGGCTAACCCAGAAGCGTTCAAATCCGTAGTTAGCCAACGCGGGCATCGTGCGGAGAACATAGTGGCCGCGCACAGCATCATAAGCCTCTACAGCCCCACCCGATGTTGCCAGGAACCGCTCTCCGCCCAGTGGAGACACCTCGGCCTGCACGCGCTCCTGCAAGCCCCGACCTGTATCTCCGTGCGCCGGCAGAACGGCGAACCATACAGACTTCCTCTCGCCCTTCTTCCAGCTTCCGCCCGGTATGTTGGCGGTTATCTGCGCCTCACCTCCCCGAGCAAACGTCACTCCGACAGGCGCAACCGCAGCGAAGGCAGGTTTTCCCAAAGAATTGCCGAACGTACACCGCTGCAAATCGTCTTTCTTGCCTGTTTCTCCTCCGCGCAGACTCACAGCAAGGGGAATATCGAGCATAATCGCATCCGTTGACACATCCTCCGAGGCCTTCACGCCGGCCTGAACGTGAAACTTCTCCGGGTAGCAGTAGAAGGCCAGCTCTCCCTTGATGGG
>Ga0315289_10000831_pt1 | contig 47674 bp, 69 predicted proteins | sample YL17G11_40_MG_FD_203452 | JGI IMG/M metagenome (GOLD analysis project Ga0315289, IMG submission 203452) | Sediment microbial communities from Yellowstone Lake, YNP, Wyoming, USA - YL17G11_40 | ecosystem: Environmental > Aquatic > Freshwater > Lake > Sediment | place: USA: Wyoming | collected... | reverse complement strand
GGTAATACCAATGGAACCAACAAAAACTGAAACTATTCCTGAAATAAAGGAAACATCTAAGGAAGTGCCAGCAGTAAAAGAAATTTCTATAAAAGAAATAACTGCCCAAGTCAAAGAAAAATTATTTGCAGAGATAAAAGAAGAATTGAAGGCTGCAACGCCAGACAAGTCTCCTCTTATTGAAACTAAAGAGAAAATAGAGAACAAAGAAGTGGAGATAAAAGAAGTAAAAGAATTCAAAGAAAGTGTTTATGGCGCTAAAAAAGCATCAGTCAGCCAGCAATGGATGAATGCTCACAAACTTGTAAACAAGATTTACGCAGAAGGGAAAGAGTTGAGGGTAGGAAATATGCCTGGGCCTAATGCAAGAAGCACTCCTTTTGAAGTAAAAGAAGGCAAAATAGAGTTAAAAGATTTGACTACAGACGACAACCCTGCTTACAGCACAAATTCATACTACACATCGGCTACGTCTTATACGCAGACACCTACTGAATTCAATGATATATACGGGCCTGTAATAATAAACCAGCTTAGCGAAGCAGTAGTTGCTTGGAATAAAATCCCTAGCGAAGACCAGTCAGGATATTCAACAGCTACATTCCGAACAAAAGATGCAGCAAATTCTACTGTGACAGGAACAAATTCATTCCAATCTCACGGCAGCACCCCTACTTGGGATGGAAACACAGGAAGGACAAAATACCAGATACCATTCGTAACTTCTTATGCAGAAATAAGAGTCGAAGACGAAGAAATAGAGCTTTCTAATTCACCTGGAGGAATAGGAAATATCTACGAAAGAGAAGTCCAAGACGCAACAGAATCATGGATTAGTGCCATGAATAAATACTTTTTGACTGGAACGACTGCTGTCTCTGAATCTATTCCATACGGACTTCAGAAAACTCTGATTTCTACTGGAAATCTGTACGGAAGAGATGTAGCTTCATTTACAAAAATGGCAGTCGGTGGATATGATGATATGTCTGCTGGCCCTATCACTTTAAAGAAAATGAGGGATATGGTAGACACAGTTGTTATGAATGGCGCAGATGAAGGAAGCCTTTTCTTTATTGGAAAACATACTCAAGTGACTAAGGTAAAGACACTAATTCAGAAATCCCAGGTAATTGTAGACAAAAGCGCAAGAATCGGCTTTGAAGGATTGCCTATGCTGGATACAACGCCAGTTTTCGCAGATAAAGACTGTGACTCTGATGATTTGTTCCTTTTAGAGCAAAAATCCTGGAAGAAGATGATTAAGAAAGCACCTACTTACGTTGAGTTTGCAAAAACATCACTTCACAGAAAAGGAATAATCTGGATGATGTTTAACATTGGATGCACAAATCCAAACCATAATTACTGGGTTTACAACTTGCAGACAACATAAATTTTTTTTAATTTTTTAAAATGGCAATAGCAGAACTAACATTTGATACAAGTGGAGCAGGAGTAGGACAACCTGTAGTCTCAGGTAAAGGAATCCATGCGTATATGGAGATACCTGGAGACAACGAGATAGAAGTATTTAGAGTGCAATCTGACACTAGCGGAGATTGGTTTTACTCAAGAAGGTTCTATTATATAAAATCGTTTTTAGTCCAAAACCATGGAACTACTTTTGCAACTGGAGTAGCAAGAGACCCGCCTAAGATTACAATTACCCAAGGAACTGCAAATGCTCCTGCTAAAGTGACTATTACTCATACAACTGCTACAGAAGTTTTCTCAATTATATTGATAGGTGATATGTAATGGCCAGTGCAGTAACAGAAAACAAAGTGACTAATGTCGAAACTAATTTACCTGCTGAAATAGTCCAATTTACAACCGCAGCAAGCGGAGATTATTATGACTGCAAGTATATTAAAGAAGTAACAGGCGCTTATGTGGGCCAGTCTACCACAGACGGGCTTAATATAAAAGTTTCTTGGGCTCTCCAATCTAATGGTATTCCAAGAGTTACACTTACTCTGGCAAGTGGAACAGCAATAACAGGATTTTTGACTATTTTTGGGAGGCTCTAATGGTTGCTACAATTACAGAAGATTCAAGCGAATCAATGCCTAAATCAATAGTTCAAGTAAGACTTACTACCACGGCTACAACTGACACCTATATTTGCCCTTATTTTAATAGTATAGATTTAGCCGTAGGCAATAATGAATCTGATTCAGACGGAGTTGGAGTTGCTGTTTCAGGAAAAACAATCACTCTAACTGTTGGAACCGCAGGAGATGTTGTAACTTTGCTTATCGCAGGTAACTTTTAAAATGAAACTAAAACTATCTGAATTTATCTCAAACGACGATATGGAACTTCACTATAAAGACAATCTTCCTTCTTCAAATGTAAATGGTGCAGATACTTATATTCTTAAAAAAGGCGAAGCCATCCCAGAGATATTTGTAACTCTTTACCTTAAAAATAACCCTAAACTGCTTCAGAATCTTATTATTTTAAACGGAATACCCCAATTAACCGAAGAGCAGGAAAAAAAGTATGGAATCAAATTTGTTAGAAAAATAACTACCTTTGAACAAGAATCAGAAAAGGAAAAAAGCAAATTCACTCTAGAGGATTTAAACGTCAAAGTAAATGAGCTAGGAAAAACTAAATTCAAAGACTGGGCTGAAAATACTTTCGGAAAAGAAAAGATAGACAAAAGAAAAGCTACTGAAAATATAGCCGCAGACATTTTAGAGATTCAGGATGAGGAGAAATGAGCAATACTTTAATAGAAAATGAAGGAGACAATAAAGAATTTTATGTTGCTGATATTAGCGATGTGACTGTCTACATAGGAAAAAGCGGAAAGACCAGCGCAGATGATACTGCTACTGAAAGATATTTTAATAATGCTATGACTCCGATTGCTTCTGCTTCTAAACTAAGTATAAGAAACGACCAAACGATTCAAATTGTGAGTATGAACGGAGTAACCTTTACAGATCCTATAACTATAATAATAAACAAAGGCCATACTGAAATATTTGATTCTCCTATTATCTATAAAATAGTTTTGAGAACGACTGTAGTAAACACTTTAATCAGGATGAGGATAAAATAAAATGCCAATACCATCAATTCCAATTTCAATCAAGGTAAAAAACACTAATTTAAGCACTGGAGAGTATGTGAAAATCATAAATCTCACTCATGGAGGCTCAATAAGGGACAAAGTAAATTCAAGTGGTGAACTGCTTATTGACCCTTCAAATTCAGGTTTAACAAACTGGGCGAATGGAGATTCAGTCCAGATAGAAAGTTTGGGAAGAATCCCTTTTTTGTCTGCTGGAACTATTTCAAAAAATGCCTTAACAAAAACCAGTACAACGAGCACTGCTGATACAAACACTCCTGCGGTGGACTTATGAAAAAGACAATTTTAATCTCATTAATAATTGTATTGGCTATGGCTATCTTCTCTTTTGCTATTTCGACACCAAAACTGATTTCTCCTATAGATAACTTTTATTGGATATTAGGCGGTTATGTTATGGGGAACCAATCTTTTACTATAAATTCTACTCCGATAGGGACTGGAAAGATAATGAATGCAACCCTTTATACAAACATTTCTGGAACGTGGAAAGCGAATACTACTAATTCTACCATCGGCGCAGAAGGAACAGAGGTAAACAGGATTTTTACACAGGCAAATACAAATATATCTACAAACGATTTATCTAACGGAAAAGTATTTGTTTGGAATGTATACTCTTGCGATAATGTTTCAGTTTTTTATAATGAGCCAGTCATCCTTTCTGGAGGGAGTGGAGGAGTTTCACATTATCCAGTTGCTTCTGTAGAAGGAATAATGAATGATACGGCAATTTCAGTTGGATTAGGAGTGTGCAATGCAACTTTATCTTCTGGAACATTGAAGTGCAATCAGACAAGTATAAATTCTTCTGGAACTGCAACACAGTTATTAACTCCACTGATCCTAGTAAACTATACAATCTCTTCATCATGCAAGTTTGGAACTAACAGGACAGTTCATGCAGAAAATGCTCCTTCAATCACTCTTAATCTTCCAACTACAGGCTCGTATGATACCGATGGAATGGTTACTATAAATCTTACTGTAACAGGAGACGATTCAAGGTATAACTGTGAAATATACTCAAACGATACAGGAAATTGGTCTATTAAAAGTGGGGGAATTAATCCTCTAAATAATACTTCTACTTTGACAACTAATTCATTTAATGAAGGAAATGGAATAAGATGGAACGCAAAATGCACTGAGAATTTAAACTCTAATATTTACGGTTGGACCTCAAACAGCACTATCAGTATTGATAAAACCAATCCTTCTATATCTCTTATCAGCCCTGCCGATAATGCCTATCAAAGGTATGTTATCGCAACAAACGGATATTCTGGATTAATCTCAATTAATGTATCCGATGCTAATGTGGATAGTTGCGCATTAAAAATAAACGGAACGTCTAACAATACTCAGGCGTATACAAGCGGAACGCAGTTAAACATGTCTTTTAACTCTTCTGGTTCTGTATACAAATGGAATGTATGGTGTAATGACAGCACTGGAAGAACTGCTGAAACAAGTAACAGAACACTTAATTTATTGACTACTGCTCCGAATCTTAATAGATTTATCAATTATTCAACTTCTGGAACTTGCAAAGGGTTCACAGTTGAATTCAATTTTTCAGAGCCAGTAAACGCTACGTTTAAATACGGGACTTCTTCAATGTCACGAACTACAAATTTGTCTGAATCAGATTATTCAATAAACCAGACATTTACTTTGACTTTCAACAATTCTTACGAAACTAACTTTTATGCAAATCTGACTTTTTGCAATCCGTCTGGAAACTGCAATAATACCATCCCTGAACTAATTTATAAATCCCCAATTCCCTTATGTTCTGGATGGTCTAGCTGGTCTGTTTACGATTCAGGAATAACCCCTGCTAATCTTGCTGGAAACAGTACCGCTGAATATGTTTATTGGTATAATAACACAGCCCAATCCTGGGGATATTACACAAGTGGAGTAAGTTCTGGAATAAAAAGCAGCCTTGGAATAGGCGATGTAGCCCAACTTTATACAGCTGTTGATAATACTTATTTTAGGAATAATACAGGATCTTCAAAATTTTATATAAATGTTACAGGAGGAAGTGTATTTTTACCTCTTTACTTTGACTGGACTTTTGGAAACTTAAGTTATTCTGTATTTAGAGCGGATAATGGAAGCAACACAACTCCTACAGGATATAGTGGAAGCGGACTTGAATTCAGAATAGACGACTTTGCAAGCTACAATAATTCAAACCATAAATATAATTTATTTACCTATCAGTGGGACACAAATAACCTTACTAAACTAGGAAAAAATTACAAGAATGGATTAGACACAATCTGGACTTATATTGGTTATAATCTATCTATTAATTTTACTGCAAATGGTGAAGTAATCGGGAACTGGACGGTGTAAAATGAAAAGAATAATAACCTTACTTTTAAGTTTAATTTTGCTTTCAGCTTTTGTAAACGCTGGACTGCCTCCTGTGCCAATGCCTTTTAAGTTATTTTTCATCCATTCAGGCTCTCCTGTTCAGAATTTTAAAGTCGAACTTACAATAGGAAGTGAGACAATAACCAGATATACAAATGAATTAGGGGCAATAGCAGTAGACATAGGCGAAGCCAGTGCTGACTTCCAAGATGTGAATATATACACAGATTCTTTAATAGTTAAATGCGGTTTCTCTGTCTGCGATAAAACTTATAAAATAAGTGATTTGGATTATCCATATAAAGAAACTATAATCTTAACTGAAGCGCCGCCTGTTTCTTGCTCTCCTTGCTCTTGCGGAGGAGGAGGCTCTAGTGGATGTAATTATCTTGAATCAAAATGTAGAGACTTGTACCCTTGCGAGGATACTAACTGTGAAGGTACTCCATGCCCTAGTTGCCCTTCTTGTCCAAGTTGCCCATCTAATAACTGTCCTCTTTGTGTAGACAAAACCTGTCCCACACTTCCAACTTGCAGTAAAGAAGGAATCACTTCTTATTGCGGAGAATCTTGCGTTGATATTTGTAATATTGACTGTCCAACAGTTCCTATAGGGCTTCCATCAATAATCTCAGGAATAATCGCTTTGATAGTTGGAATTTCAGGAGGAATTTACTTTACTAAAAACAAAGCCGTAGGCAAAAACTCAGGTATTCAAATCTATAAAGGAACAGACGGCATAGATAAAATAAGGCACAAGCACCCTACAGTAATTGGATACCATGATCCAAAAGTAGTCCATAAAAACGTTCCTCATCTTAAAGGAGAAGTTTTGCCTAATTATATAAAAGACGTTTCAGGAAGTTGGATATACGAAGAATGAATGAAACAAAAAATAATAATCTATTTTTGTATTTTTCTTATTTTAATTAGCTTTGCTTCCTCTTCTATTTGGGATACTCCTTCTTGGTCAAAACTTAAATCTACTTTTCAAACTATAGGGGATTACTTCACAAAGGCAGAGACCAATATTTTACTTGCGGATATAAATAGCACAATAGCTACAAAATTGAATACTTCTGACCAAAGGTATAATGATACATCTAACATAGAAAGTAGAGGAAATTGGACAAACGATAAACCAAATTATCCATTATCTTCTAGTCTTCCAAACATCAGTAATTCATTCTTAAACACAAACTATCCTAACAGAACTGAATTAAAGAATACAAACGGAACATGGAACGCAGATACTGTAGATAATCTTCATGCTTTAGATATTAATAATTCTGCCAAAGGGTGGGTGTATAACGGAACATTGCAGCTTAATAACGGAACTCTGCAAAATACATTAATTGCAGGTGCTAATATAACAATATCTGGAACTACTATTTCAGTTGCTACAGGACTTTACACCAACTTAAAAAATACCTTTGACACATTATACACTTCTGCTCAAGGCTTGTTTAGTAATACTAATTTTACAACACAATATTACTTAATAGATTCAAGGTATACAGACGCCAATATCTCAGGTTCAGAGACAGCATTTAATAATTGGGACAAGTTAAGCAGTGATGACTATAACACAAATAACTTTTCAACAGATTATACAGCACAAACAGGGAGATATACAGACACTAACTTCTCAGCTAAATACAATTTAATGGGTGCATTTACCAATACCAACTTTACAGGATTAAATCCTTTTAGTAATACCAATTTCTCATCACAATACAATGCACAAACTGATAGGTATACTAATACAAATGGTTCAACGCAATACACTGCGCAAACAGGGAGATATACAATAGTCAATTTAACAAGCGACTTAGCAAATAATCCAGTTAATACTACAAAAAACTTTAATGTAAATTTAAAGTTTAATGTAACTGCTTCAACTGGAATAGTCTCTATGTCAAATAATTTAACTGGAGTTGACTGTGTTGTTTTCAAGAATGGCGGTGCAATATGCGGTTCTTAGGGGTGATGGAATATTGGGAGAATTAAGTTGGCAAAAGGTAGCACTTATTCTTTCTTCTATTTTATTAGTTGGAGGAATAATAACATATTCTAGCCTATTTGGTTCTTTGTTTCAGCTTAAAGGAATAAACTATACTGCTTCGGGGGATGTTTATTGTGATACCACTTGTGAATCTTATATCAATGTGACTACTTCTTATTGGAGTGTATGTTTCGGATATTTTAATAATACAAAATACCAGAATGAAACTCTATTCAAAAAAGTAGCTTTAAGCAGAACTCTTTGGGTTAATCTTAATAATGTTAAAAATGTTATTTCTACTAATCCAGAAGTTCCTGTTGATTGGCTGGTTCCTGCAATAAACGGATGGAGAATTATAAAAGATGGTGATTGCTGGAATAGAAAAAAAGTAAATAAGATAAAAATAGTAGGTCATAAAGAAAAGTCGGAGACAATTAAATGGGGGCTTAGTATGGGAGAATATATAAGTTTAGACCCTCTTTGGATAGGCATACCAGATGAAACAACACCAATTAATGAAACTCCCAGTTATAACTTAACTCATAAGTATATTTATTCCAATGAAAGCAAGACTTGGATTATTGTTCCTAAAAAAGATAAAGGGGGTGGGGAAACACCTGTAATTCCTGTTGAGCCTATTGAAGAAAAACAATTAATTGATACTCAAACTTTCACTTCTTCTTTTTCAGAACCAGCTTACAATGACCTTCATCTTTCAAGAATTGGTGACAAATTAAATATAACTTTTGGTAATGAGTATGCAACAATAAGAGGCTATTTTTGGTATCAAAATAGCACTTATTCATTTGCACAAGCTGCTTCTTACGGAGTAACATACGATTCATGGGTGAATTACAACACAGGAGTAATCTCTAAATTTGGTGGAATGATTAACGTCTCTAACGTAAACCCAATAATGAAGAGTAATGGATATTTTATAGTTTTTGAATTAGTCGATAAAAGTGAAGGATTAACTTACAGAAGAGAAGGAGATTCAATCTATTTAAATGATAACGTAAGGATAGTATGGAAAGACTATGAAAACTTAAACAATAAGTTTGAGATTTATAATTCAACAATAGTCTATTTAACTGATAACGGAGAGAAGTTCCATGATACATTGATTTATGACCCACAGGTGTTTATAGGCAATATCTCTTTAGGAGTTCATAACAAAACCTTCAAAAATGCAACAGGAATCTATTCAAACTTATCGTTAGGCAACGGAACCTACACTTCTCAGGTCTTTTCAATCAATACAAGCTTAGCTCCTAATATGCTTAATCTTACTGTTAATTCTTTGAGTGCTGCTGGGTATGAGATTGAAGGGAAGATAAGAGCAAGTAACAATAGCTATTTTATAAATGCAGTCGGATGGTATTCTTTTACAGATGGTTACAATGAAGTTACTACAAAATTTGGAGTTAATAGTACGGGTGCCTCATATGTTTCAGCAAATTGTAAATTAGGAGGTTGTTTAAGCATACAAGGAAATAATGATTATTTTAGGGATACTAATTTATCAATTGATTTAACAAAGAATTTAAGTATTGAGTTTTGGATGAATAGAACTGACCAGAATGATTATGATAGGATAATGAATTATTATGTGGACGCAACTCATTATTTTGTAGTTGCTTACTATTCAAATGATGTTACATTAGAACTTAGAAATGCGGGAACTTCTTATGTTAATAATGCATCTTCAAATAATTTATTTACACAAAATGTATGGCACCATATAGTTATAGTCTATGAAAATTTAGGTACTACGCCATTAGGAACGGTTAAAGTGTATGTAGATGGTATCATAGGCACAATGGTTCCAGACCCCGGATATAGTGTGGGAACAACAACGGGTTTAGTTGTTGGCTTAAAAAATGATTTAGCAGGCTCAGAAATAGATGGATTTATTGATGAATTAAGGTTTTATAACAGAATTTTATCATCTGGTGAGATAAATGATACTTATATTAATTACACAAAAGGGTTAGGTGTTTATTCTTCTTATCAATCCTTCTCTTCTGGAGTAGATACAAACAACTATTCAATAGATAATACAAGCAGTTTCTTTCAGACACAGTTTAAGATAAATAACGATGGAATCAGTTCTTCAATACTTTATGGGTTTAATGGAACTCTATTTGTTCAGGAAGCAGGCGGAGGTGAAGAAGAAGATATAATACCTCCTAATGTAACATTTAACACTCAAATACCTTCAGATTTAACAAGCAACAATACATTCGGGGTTAAGATGAATATCACTTATAATATTACTGACATAAACTTAAACATATCTACAATAAAACTTTTCATAAAGATAAACTCAACTACAAGAGACCCAATAATCTTTGTAAATGGTACTTCTTTTAGCGGATACGCTAGTAGAGATTATGTATCTAACATAACAAGCACTTTCTTATTTCAGTTAGACGATAACGAAGTATACCCCGCAACTTATAACATGCTAGAAGATACTTTTTATAAAAATAATGCAACGAAAGAAACACTAACAGCATCCAGCCAGTTCATAAGTATTGAATTAATAAACATAACAAATTCAACTGCTTATAACTTCTTTGAGATAATGTCTAACTCAACTGGGATACAAAGAGTTTATTATTGTAACTCAACCTTCGGATTTACAAACTCTCCAGTAGGAAATTCTAACTGCTTTAATATTTATAACATTCCAGCGAATAATCCTTTTTCCCATATTCATTCCACTAATTCAAGCCATCAGGTAGTTCCTTTAACTATAAACACAACGACTGGAAAGGTAGGAACTGTAAAAGTAACTGAAAAATCTTATTTTATGATAAGAGGCACTAATGCGGTTAATCCAATAGAATATTATTATCTTCCTAATCTTACAAGAAATGGGGCAATAAAGACAACAGTAAACAACGGAATAGCATGGACTAACCAGACTTACACAATAAATGCACATCTTCATCAATATAATGGTGCAGATAGTTTTTGGTATTATGCCTGTGCGAATGATACTACTAATAATCAGAACTGCACAACACCAAGACAGGACTTGATAAACTTATCAGGGCTTCCTCCTTCTGCTCCTTATGTTTTTATGCCAATAAATGATTATTATTCAGGGGACATAAATATAAATTATACAGCTTCAGAATCTCCTAATGGATATGCTATATTGTTTTACAACCTAAGTCTTAATAATATTGATTATACGTTTAACAAAACTATCTACACAAATAATTCTTTGAATCTAAGCTATATATGGAACTCTACTGGAACAACTGATGGTATATATATAGTGGGAGTAAAAGCATGTGATAGCTTAACTCAGTGTTCTTTAGGTTATTCTGAAAACTTTACGATAGATACAACTCCACCTTCATTCTCAAACAACCAAACAAATGCCTCTTCTACTACTTATAATGGAACTACTATTCAGATAAACATAACAGCAACAGACGCAAGTGGAATAAGTGCCTGTATTTTAGCCTGGAATGATACATCCAGTGAATGGTGTTATCAAGAAACTGCTAATGTTTCAACAAGTTGTGGAGGTCTAAACACAGGGAAATATACTATTACAGATACTTGGACTAATAACAGTAATTTAATAGATGGAGATTGGGATACAAATGCATCAGGTAATGGTGTATATTACTATGTTAATTATACAAAACCCGTTGGTGCTTCTAGTTCAAGTTTATGGCAAATCAAAGATGATACTGGAACTAGAAATTTAACTTTTGATTTAACAGACTGTTGGAATTATTATCCAGATAAACTTAGATTAAGAGTTAGTGCTACTTCTGGTAGTGGGGTTACTTGGTGGTGTAAGGGTAGTGTTTGGTCTGGATTTGAAGATGTATTAGGGACTGGAGATGTTTATGAAGAAGCAATGTGGTGGAATATCACTAGTGGGTTTCAAAACCAAACAACTATTTACAGTGGAACACCAATATGGAATGAATCAATAGAATATATTCCATCAACAGGAGGAACAATAGGCTGGAAAGCACAATGTAATGATACTTTAGGAAATACTAATGTAAGCAATATTTATACATTTTATGTCAATCCAATTATAACACCATCTGGCGGATGCAACTGCTCTTTCCCAAATAGTTATACAGTAGACAAGCTGATGAATGCTTCATGCTATTGTAACGTAACGTCTAAATCTTGGTGCAGGTACTTGAATTTCACAGTTGATTTAGGATGGATGAATGTTACTAATGAATTGAATATAACTGGAGTTTATAACCTTTCTTTAGGGAAGGTCATCTGGATGGGCAACAGGTCGGGAAGGTTAAACCGAGTCACTATTTAAATAAAATGAACTTAATGGAGGTAGAGATGAGAAAACTTGCATTTTTGGTAATTTTAATTCTTTGCTCTAGCTTAATTTTTGCTATGAGGCCATGTGATAATATAATAGAGCCAAACACAGACTGTGAAATAATCACTCCAGTTATTTCCTGCTCTACTTACGACTTGTATAATTCAACTCATGGATTAAGGATAGACAACGGTGCTATGAGTCAGATAGGCGCGACTGGAATGTATAATTTTACGTTTAACCAGCCTGATAGTGGAACACACAAAGTCTTACTTTGCGATAACACTACAGGAACTTTAGAAGTTGCAGTTCATTCAAACAAGGCTATTTATGACGATAATCTGGCTAATTTCTCAACTGTTAGAAATCAGTTAGTTACCGCACAGGCTGACTTAGACAATCCAACCCAGTATAAAGCAGATGTTTCTTCTTTGGCTACTACTGCTCAACTTGCTCAAAATACTTCAGCCATAATCTCAAGAGGAGATAGCGCATGGGTTACAGCTGTTGGATTTGCAAGTTTAACAAATATGACTACAATAGTTAATTTAATTAATGCTTTAAATAACTTAGCCGACAGCGAAGTCTGGTCTTATGCAACAAGAACGCTTAGTTCTTTCAGCTTTAGCATTGGATTAAACAGTTCAGTATTAGCTGATATTGACAGCAAAATAAATGCTTCTCACGGAATTGGATTATATAATGCGTCTATAGCTACAACCACAATTTCAACAGCAGATATAAATACAATAGCAAACGAAACTTTCAAAAAATTAATCCAGAATAAGACAGAAACGTACCATAACAATAGTTTAGGTTATCCAACTTATGAGATTTGGAGTTATATAACAGACGGAGTCACAGTAAACAAATCTTATAGTTATTACTCTGATAATACAACAATTAGAAATTCAACATTTAAACGAGCACCATGACTGAAGAAAACAAGAGAGGAAGCATAAGGGCAAAACCTGACCCTATGGCATTGGCTACAAAAGGAAGGGTTACTACTCATGAATCCCTTGATATAGCAGGAGTGCCTACTAAAGTAAGAGCAAACTCTGGAAGAGTAAATCTTAAAACAAAATCAGGAAGAGTAACCTGCAGAACGAGGTAACAAAATGGCAACAATGTTTTTCATATCAGCACCGATTTATCCTTTTATCAGAGAAGAAGAAGAGACTGAAATAACAACTGCAATAGCAATCTCAGGAACTACTTTAGTTGTAGATAACACTCAAGGGTTTAGCGGAGATGATTATATCATCATCGGAACTTTAGGAAAAGAAACAGCTGAAATAGTAAAAATCACAAGTGTAGACTCTAATACTTCTCTTACTATAGGCGCGGTTAAGTTCGCGCATGCAGTAGACGACCCAGTCCGAAGGACACCATTTAACCAAATTAATTTTTATTCATGCGCTACAGAAACAGGAACTTATGCTTTAGACGGTTCTGCCGAGAACATGCAGGTAGATAATGATGATTTAATGACTGGCCATGCAACAACTACTTCAAACGCAAGAACTCTATTTTGGAAAGCAACTTACTATAACTCAACTAGCGGAAACGAAACATCCCAGTCTGACGCAGAAGCAATTTACGGAGCGACTACTCTTTACTGCACCCCTCAGGATGTCTACGACTTTTTAGACTTAGACGAAACTAAACTAAACTCTGGAACAGTTTCTCTAGTTATAGAAGGAGCAACCCAAGAGATAGAAAGCAGAGCAAATACATTATTTTATACAGGGACTATCACAAACGAATATCACACTGGAAAAGGATACTTTGATGATGAATATTTTTTAAAGCATACTCCAGTAATCGCAATTACAAAAATAGAGACTACACAAAATGTAGAAGGGACTACTACACCTACTTTTGACGAATTGACTGAAACAAGCCACTACGAGAAAGATTTAAGTACAGGAAGGATAGCTATAGTAGACTCTACTTATATCCCAGAAAAAGGAAGAAGAAATGGGTTTAGAGCGTCTTATACCCATGGTTATTCTGCTATTCCAAGAGATATAAGAAGATTGGCTATTCTGATGGTTTGCAGGGACTTAGCGCTAGGAGAAGCATACTCTGAGTTAATAAACAGTTCAGAAAATATAAAAGAGAAAATCGCTGAAGTGAACGAAAGGTACATTGAAGAGACCCTGGCTCAATACATAAGAATAAGCATTGGCAAGACTTAGTCACTATTTAAATAATGTTTTTTCTTATTTGATTCTAAAGGTACAATCACCTCTTTTTCCTAATTGTCCCTGCGGGGACTGTTAGGTTTTAAGAGAAAGCCCAAGAGGGCAGATAAAGGCAAGAGCCAAAATGACTTCAGGTGCAACTAAACAATACGAATTAACCAGTGTATGGGACATACTAAACGATGTTATTTCTACTAATTTAACTGATCCTGCAATTCCAAAAAGGCAAAAGAGTTCTGAGTGGATTAAAAATGGGTTTCCGAACCCAGGCGATTTAGACAAAAAAGAAGGTTGGAAATTCCCTCTTGTAATCATCAACCCTTCTGAGTTAAGTTCTGAAATATTAAGCCAGGATAATTCTATTGAAAAATTCAAGCATAATGTTTCTATTACAGTTCATTCTAAAACTAATCTTGAAGCAATGCAGATGAGCGAAGAAATAAAGTACATTCTAACAACTACAGGCAGAACTGAACTGATTAAAGCTGCAATTCAGTTAAATGGAATAAATGGAACCAGTTCTGATTTTGATTTTACTGGTTCAGGCAATAAATTCTTTTCTTATACAATAGACTATAACTTTCAGAGGGTAGATTGATGTATGCAGCAGTTCAAGTAAAAGTGAAAGACAACGGTACTTATGTTTATTTAGACGGGCTAGCGCCTAGAGCGCAAAAGATAGGAAAACGAGAAACTTGGAATCTCACTCAATTCGGTTCTAAAATGATGAGAGAATCTCATTCGATTACTTCCGAGCATTGGAAAGGACAGATTAGGGCAGGAATTAAAGCCAAAAAACTAGGAGAAAATCAATACGGAATAGAATTTACAAAAGAAGCAATGGGACTAGACAGGATGACTCCTCATTGGGTTAGCCTAAAGCCAGGAAGAGATATAACAGAATGGGCGAAAGCAAGAGGACTGAAAGGAAAAGCAGTTTTTGTTCATCCTCATCCATATATAGAACTTGGTTTTCAGCAGATGGTAAATAGGCTGGATATAGTCGCAAATAGAATAGCAAATGAAATAGTAGGTTGAAATGAAATTTGAAATTGGCGGAACAGCAAAAGTCTTGGAAATGCCAAATAATTTGAAAATAAACGAAGGTGAAAACATGGTAATTGTGAAAAATATAACGGGCTCAGAACCTTACAAAGAGCCACAGACTTTAGGATTTAAGGATGATGAAGGGAAAGTTCACATGCTTAAATCAGGAGAAACAGTAGAGTGCAACTACAAAAGAAGTATGTCTAAACGGCTGGTAATCCAGAAAGAGGAAAAAGCCGAAGGCAAAAAGAAGAAGGAGGCGAACTAAATGGCGATTACAACTTATGGAGATTATGATGCCTGGCAAAGGCACGCACTTATCAGCGTAGATGACGGTACAACTTCAGTAGAACTACATGCAAAGACAAATTCAATTAGTTTAGAGATAGGAGAGCGCTCTGTTGATATAATTGAATTGCTAAACATGGGCCAGATTATGAAATATGGTCCTGTAGGATTAACTACAGTAACTTTTGAAGGATATGTACTAGAAGCAGGAACGGCAGCAGCAGGAGCCATAACAGGAGTTTGGGATATATTTGCAGATATTCCTGCAAAAGACACATCACAGCCACTTGCTATCTCAATAAGCAACAATGTGACAAGATATAGGGTTTCAGTTTTATTTACAAATGACAGTGCAGCAGACCAGGGAAGTGACGCAGTAACAAGCGGAGCAGGATACAAAGGAATGAGATTTGCTATGGCAGATTGCTGTTGCACAAGCAACCCTTATGACTTTACAGATGGAGTAATGAAATATACCCTTACGTTTAAAGGAAGGGCATTTAGTTCAGCAGCTGCAGCTTTGATTAAACTTGAATCTGGTAAAGACACAACACCAATTACCGCATTAGGGACATACACTCCAGGTTCTGGTTACTTTTAAGGTGGAAACATGGCAGTTACAATATACGGAAGCTATGATGCGTGGCAACGCCACGCTTACGTTTCGATAGAGTCATCTAGCACAGTCAAAATGCAGTATGAGGCTCTTACTGCCTCTATAAATATAGAGATAGGTGAAAGGTCTGTAGATATTATAGATTTATTGAATATGGGGCAAATTATGAAATACGGCCCTGTTGGAATGACTACTATAACTTTAGAAGGTTACCCCCTCTATGCAGGAACAGCGAATACAAGTGGAGCGACTAGAGGGACTCCAACAGGAGGAAAATCAGAAGGATACTGGGAGTTATTTGCAGACATAGGCCATACAGACACGGCTCAACCACTTAATATCTCTATGACCAACAATGCGACTAGATATCGAATAGCCATACTTTTGACAAACGATGCAGAATTAACAGGGACTCTTAGTGCAGCTAGCAATGGAACGCCTAGTGTCACAGCAGGAGCAACTACTGCTGGGGACCATGACGGAAAGATGATGCTGATTACAAGCGGAACTGGACTCGGTGGAAGATATATGATAGTTACCCATACGAATGTTAGTGTTTACACACTAACTGCAGGCGATACACCTGCTACAGATCTAGGAGGGACAACACCAAATAATACAATTACTGTCTACCCTACTGGAAGTGGCGCAGTCGCCACAGGTTCTAAAGGAAAACGATTTGTTATGGCAGACTGCACAGTTACAGCTTCTCCTTTAGATTTCACTGATGGGATTTTGAAACAGACAGTTACAATAAAAGGAAAGATGTTTGCAGCAGACGGTTCTGCTTTGTTCAAGATAGAATCAACTGACGGAACAGCACAACTAGGTGAACTTGGTTCGTATACTGCTGGTGTGACTTACTGGAGTTAAAAATATGGGTACTGAATTTACTGAAGAACAAATAGCAAGTATTGCTAAAAAGGTAAAAGACCATTGGGCATGAGGTTAAAATGCAAGACGAAGAAGATGAAGATGAGTATTAATGAGTAAAGAAGTGTGTCCCACTTGCGGAAGAAAAGAAGCAGATTTAGTCATAACTGACGTTCCAGAACAGACTTTAAAGCAGTTTCTGGATTATTCAGACGCTTATTTCAAACCTAAAAATGGGACATCACACCGAGGATTTGCACTCAAATGGCTCATGGATTTTTATTTGGGAGTCATAGGCGGAGGTCACGAAAGGGCTGAGAATTTAGCGCAGGAAGCACTTTCTCAAATAAACGAAGTAAAAGAAGAAGTGAGAACTAGGTTCTCACAAAAAGAAGAACCGAAAGAAATACGGACTGTAAACGGCGGAATAATAAAAATAGAACGGAGATGAAAACATGAAAGTAGAAGATATAAACGAACTGTATAAATCAAGTGTGAAAAGAAAATTGATTGCATCAAGTGGAAAGGAATTTGAACTAGAGATACATAAATTAGGAACAGATGAATTACCTTTGTTAGCTGAATTAGATATGAGCAAGTTAAAAGACTTGAAAGATGATAAAAACCAGCCTATTCCAAAGGAATTTCTGGACTTGATAAAAAAATTAGTAACTGTAACCTTACGAAGAAGTTTAGAAGATGCAACAGATAAAGACAACTTAGAACTTCCATTGGAATATCTATTTGATGTTTTTGATGGAATATTAGAAGCTAATGCTAAAGCATTCAAAGATAAGGTTTCAGAAGAAGATAAGGAAATTATAGATAAAATAAAAAGTAGGCAGAAAGTTAAATGACCAATATACTTAATTTGCTAGGAATAAAGGATGAACCCAAATCAGATATTGGAGAAAAATATTTTTACTTTATCAATGAATTTAAGATAAATCCTTTCTCTGAAGAATATGAAGTTGTCCCTATCTACAAAGAGGGTAAAATAATAAAATTAAATGTGAAGAAATTGTCTCTTAATATTGACATTTTCAACATGCTTATGGAACAACGTAACAAACATTATGAAAGAAAAAAGGAAGAATACAATAAGTTACAGAGGAAATGATGGAAGAAAGAAAAATTTTGATTGATGTTGAACTGTTGATTAGGAATGTTCAAGGATTTATAAATGGATTTAAAAATGTAAGACAAAGTATCATTTCAAATTCTCAACAACTTCAAAATTTTAATGCTGGTGTATTCCGTTATGGGGCGCAAACAGCTTTATTTGTTCAACAAGCAGGAAAAAATTTTTTAAGTTTAGGGAATATGATAGGAGGGATAGGAAGTATGTTTGCAAAAACTGCTCAATCTGGGGTTAGGTTCTATCAAGGAATGAATAAAATTCTATATAGCTTATTCGGTTTCAAAATGCAGTTTCTTGGAATAATGTTTGCTGGACTTGGACTTCAAAAACTATTTATGGGTTTACTTTCACCTGCATTGGAACTATCTGGGATTTTTGATATAATAACGACTATCCTTCAACTATTTTTCTTACCCATAGCTTTAGCATTGATAGACCCACTTTTAGCATTAATGGATTTATTCCTTAATATGAGCGATGAAACAAAATTATGGATAGGTAAATTAGTTTTGATGGGTGTTGCTCTTGGAACAGCATTATTTTTTATTGGTTCTTTTGTTTTAGCAATAACATCTATTCTAGGGGTTCTTGCCAGTTTAGCATTGAAAGCGGCAATATTTTGGATTATTCTTCAAATATTAGACTTATTCTTTCCAGCAACAGAAAGACTCAAGGCAGCATTTGAAAAAATATCTGAATCATTAGGTGCATTATGGTCACGATTTTTAGATACTGCACCCGTTCAAAAATTTCTAAAAGCAATAGGACTTACTGATGAAGATATTGAAAAGTTAAGGCATCCATGGGAATTCTTAAAAGAAAAGATAAGTGGCATTTGGGAAGATTTGAAGATAGGAATACAGGCTAAGATAGTCTGGTTGCAAACTTGGTTAGTTATCACTTTCAAACAAATGATATTGGCATTAACAGGTTTGGAAACATGGAAAGAGTTTCTCAAAGTATGGGATGACTTTAAAGACAAAGCGTTGGAAGTAATTGATTTAATAGAAGGAGCATGGAAAGGAATTGAAGGTTTGAAGTTGCCAGATTGGTTGGCTAAATTGTGGAACAGAAAAATAGAAGTAGGTGCTGCGGCATTAGTTGGAACTGCTGTCGCAGGTCCTGTAGGAGGGGCGGTTGGAGGAGGATTAATGTTTACTGCCGAAGAACTAGCTCAAAGGATAGCTGAGGCTTTAAAAAGTATAAATTGGAGAACAGGAGAAATAACAAATCCAGTGTTTAATATTTCTATTAACGGGGTTCCTACCACAGATGTAACCGTTCAGGTAGATAGAATGAGTGGAGGTAGAGGTTAAATGGCTGATGATAAGACTGCTACTCTTTCAAAAGGTGGACTCACTAGTGTAGACATTCTTTTGACACATCAGATAGAACATATAATGGCTAAACAAGTGATGGAACTTGCTGTTCCAAAACAAAATCCACCACTTACCTACATCATTGACCTTCAAAGATTAAAAGAAACTATTAATGTAGACGGTGTTTTGGAAGATACTAATTCTGAAAGTGCATTAACTAAAAAGAATAATCTTAGAACATTAATGCAAAGTTCTGGGAGTTATACCCTATCTTGGGGTTCGGGTGCTACAGCACAATCATACACTGGGAATAGTATCCACGTAGGAGTTAAAGAAGTGGTTGGTAGGATAGGAAACGAAGGAAGTCAAAATAAAATATTTGAAGTCAAATTACAGTTCCATTTAGGGACTCATAAGGGTTAAGACAATCCTCTTAAAAAACCTCGGATAAAACCAAATAGGATAGAACCGCAGAAAAATATTAACAAAATGATTTCAATAATTAAACAAACAATCGCAGAGTACTTATTTGTTTTTAGTAATTTAAAACTAAAAATAGTTCCTACTACAAGTATGGCGAATAACATAATTTCTATAAGAACTCTATTTACAAGATTGAGTAAGGTTATATCTGCTATCAATAGTAAGATAACAAAAGCAAGAATAACAAAACAACTTCTTTCCAAGTCATTCCCCATACCAATCAGAAATCCTTTCAACTTTATAAATTTTACTCAAAATGGCAAATTCGTATCGTAGGTATTATATTTCAGGAGGCACACTTTTAACTATTTTCCTTGCTCTTCAGATTTACGGACTTCAGATAATAGACTTAACTGGAGATATTCACTGTACTGATACTTGTACTTCGTACTTTAACGTAGTTAATCCAACTGCGAATACAATTTATATTTATAACAAAAATAATGTGAAAATAGACTTTTCTCCTCAAATTAAATCTTACGAGCTTTACGTTCAGTATTATAATAAATGGAAGTTAATTGATTTTACTAACAAGACTAAGTTAGTGCCTTCGGCTGCTTATGTGTTTTCGTTCCCTAGATATTCGACTAGAAAATTTAAGTTAGTGGGACACAAAGAGCCAAGTGAAAATATAAAATGGGGATTTGGAGTGAGTTCTAAATATTTAGACCCCCTCTGGTACGGAAGTGGTTTTCAACTTAACTTAGACGGATTAAACCAAAGCAGGAATTACGAGTATGAGACGACTGCAAACATAACAGCAAACGTAAGCAACGGGGGAGTAACTTACATAGACATCTTAGATGATACAGGAAGGTACATAAATCAAAGCAACCAGTTTAATTATACAATCAATTTGCTTAGGATAAATAAGTTTTCTGATGGAAATTTAAATAAGACAATTTCAAGCGGAAGTTTTGATACAATAAGCATAGATAATAGGACTGAGCTTTATAATTCTACTTTTAATATTACGGGAATTAGTATAGGAGGAAATTATCCTCAAAATGTGGGGATATTAATAAATTAAAATGAAACAAATAATCTTATTTTTAATGATAATTTGTTTAAGCAGTTTTGCCTATGCAACAATCTACACCAACGACCCAGATTTAATAGGTTATTGGAAGGTGGATGATTCAAGCACTACAATAGCAGATAGTTCTAATGCTGGAAGTAATGGAGTATATAATGGAGTGTTAAACCAAAAAAGCCCTCTTGTTAGTTATTCGACTTATTCATTGGGTTTTGATGGTAATAATGATTTGGTTACGGTAGATATAAAACCTAAATTAAGGACTATAACAACAACAAAAGGATTTACTTGGGGATGTTGGTTAAATCAAACGAATGATTATCCCTCCATTATGGGTAATAATTATTATAATGACCCGTCTAGCACTTATTATGGTTTTAATCTAAGAAACATAGCAGGAGAAAATACAATATCTTGTTCAGTTACTAATAATGGAGCATCATCAGATTCAGCTGAACTTTACGAGTCTTTAAGATATATGTTTTTATTATGCAAAGTTAATTCAACAGGTATTTCTTTGTATCTAAACGGGACACAAAGAGCGTATGTAACTCCCTTTACTTATGGAGGTTATGGAGTAGGTCCTAATGAAAGACTGTTAAGAATTGGCTCAGGTGAGTATCCTGCAGGTACATATACTGGTTTTTTTGCAGGCGAATTAGATGAGTGTTTTTTAATAAACAGAAGTTTAACAGATACAGAAATATTAGGGCTATACAATAATGGATTTGGCTCTAACATAACTCCTTTACCGCCATTTACTTTCAGTTTTCCAGGCACTTTAATCGAAAATAACCTTTTTCAGAACAACTTTATCTATTCAGGAAATTCTTACACTAAACTTAATCTGACTTTTATAACAGCTGAAGCAAAAACAATATATCTTAACTTTTCAAATCAGGGAGACTTAAACAGAGAAGGATATCTTAACTTTACAATCAAAGGGTTTACGTTTAATTCAACAGCTTTTTCATTCCAAGAAAATTTCACTAACTCTACTCCTGTATCTATGCGAGGAGGAACTTATCCATCCAATATTTCCATTTATGGGAATGCCACTTCTGACGCAATAGAAGACTTCGAAGATGGAAACTATAAAGGCTGGAATATAACCAGTGAGGGAAGCTCTACTTCTGTAGATACAGGAGTAGATGGAAATAAATATTTAAGGTTATATGCATCAATAAGTAATACAGGAACAATCACTTATGGAGGATATTCATTAGATTCATTCGATTTAAGATACACTTATCAGTTTACCAGCAATTCTTGGTTCCACTGCTCTGCAGGTGGTTTTCCTGGAGAAGGTTTTGGAGATAATTATATTTATATTTCAGATGGAATTACTGATATCCTAATTTGGAATCAACATTGTTCTGTTCCAGAAGACAAAACAACTTATTTAAACATTTCTGGGATAAAAACTGTAGCTAATTCAATATCTGTTTATGGCTCTACAGGCTCATTAGGTTCTTTTAGTTTAAGCACATTAGATTTAAATAGAGTATGGAGAATTAAAATTAGAGGTTCGGCTTCTGGAAATAATTATGAACCTGCTTCTGGGACATCAGATTCGAGAATATACAGTTTAAGCATGTCTGGAACAAAACTAAAATTAGTTGCTAATTATACAATAAATAATAACTTTAATTTTACTTCTAATAGCTTGGTTTCATCTATTGGAACTATATCATTTGCTACTTTGAATGCGACTGTTTATCAGCCAGAAGGGACATTAATCAGATTTTATATGTCATCAGATAATACAAACTATGAGGAAATAACAAATGGAGTTTCAAATACATTTGAAACAGCAGGAATCAATCTGAGTGTAAGATTTTCATTAAATACTCCTCTATATAATGTTACTCCTATAGTCTACAGTTATTCAATTATTGTAAGTTCTGCTTCTGTCAGTGGACTTTATGTCTTTGTAGGAAGTGATGATATACGGGATATGTACATAAATTACACAATAAATGGTTCTACCTCTCCCATAAATTACACTGGGAATGGTAGCGGGATAACCAACCATATTAATTCAAGTTGTCTATCATCTTCTTATTGCTTGATTCCCATATCTTTAGTAAGCACATCTGGAGGAATAGTGGAATTATCTAATTTTAATTTGACTAGAAACATAAATCCAATCTCTCTTAATGTCTCAGCAATTCAGGATTTAAATAATATAACTTTGTCTCCGACTTATACAGGAGGGGCAGTAAGCTTTTCTGATTCAAAGTTTGACTATAGAGGAAGCAAGGACATAACAGTTTACGCCCATAACTCAGACTATACTTCTTCAATAAACAGGACTATCTTCGTAAAGTATTCTAAGTTCAATTTAAGCTATCCTTCTGGATTTAATTACTGGCAGATATTCCCAAAAAAGAGAAACCAAAGCGGCATAGAGCCTTACGGGCAGAACAGCACTGCTGGAGTATGGAGAATAGATAATTTGGCTTATGACAGTAACGTAGATATTTATGCAAGGTATAACTCTTCAACTAATCTGAGCTGCGTTACAAATATGAACTTTAGAGGTCAGAACTTTACTAGAAGCTCTTATAATAATCAGTCTACTCTCAATATATCTAACTTGACTACTTCAAGCCAGAAAATAGTAGAGAATTTAAGCACTGCAACCTATGGCAACATAAGAACTTACACACAGATTAACTGCTCTGCTTATGGCGGGGCTTTTATAATACCTAATTTTTGCTTTTTTTCTATTTGCACAGATTGTGTCAGGACTAATGATTATCAAAGTAATTGCGAGGCAATAGAATGAGATTATTTAGAGGATATGGATATGGACAAGCAATAGTTTTTAGATGCAGATTTTTTACATTGATAATTCATTTTCATAAATTAAAAGATTGGAGAAGAATTAATGCCAAGAATAACAGATATTAAACAAAAAGGATTTATCTGGCTTCCGCGTGAATCGCCTGCGATTTATGACATTAAAATTAATTCAGAAAGCATAAAAACTAAAATCTGGAGCGCAGAATTTACAAGAGCAGTCTGTCCCGAAATTGGTTTTTTTAAAATAATCTTAGATAATAACAACGCAGAATATACAGATAAATTCACTCACGACACAGGAGTAGAATTGTTTATAGACTTTGTAGATGGAACAACAAGAAGATTCTACGGATTGATAGACACTTTGAAAAATGTTTATGACGATAAAGGATTTACTATTGAAGTCGCTGGAAACCATATTTCAGGAGAATTGCTTAATATTACAGTTACAGAATCTTTCAATGCAGGCCATACTATAAGCGAGATTCTTACTCAGTTAAACACTACTTATCTGAGTGGATACACAATAAACTATACCTGCACTGATACGGCTACAAAGCCGACTATTAATTGGAACAACAAGCCTTTCTGGGAATGTATATTTGACTTAACTAAATTAGTTAATGCAGATACTTACGTAGATGATAATAAGATAATTCAGTTTTTTGACAAGAATTCTATTTTAAATGAAAACGAAACGATTGTCTGGAATGACACTTTGATTTCAACAGAAGGGCTTGGTACTGAAACTCTCACTAAAAAAGACAAAATTATAGTATACGGAGATGACGGCGAAGGGCTTCCTATTATTTCAGTAAGCGGAACTGGAACAAAAGAATCAGTTATTTTTGATTCTAAGATTACAACTGAAAATATGGCTGATGAATTATCTAATGCAGAATACTCTGTTGCAAGCCAGACTAACTTAGAAGGCAAAGCTATTTCTTTTATACTGCCCAGCCTTCAGCCAGGACAGAAAATATGGATAACAAACCCTACTATGAATATACTTGATTCTTATCCTATCTATAAATATACTCACAAATTTTATGACGAGCAGACTGAATGTTTTATTCAAACAGACAAAGATACTCCTCATTTGTTTAAAAAACGAATAGAGAACGAACTGGCTCTCCAGACAATTACAAATCCGTATAAATGCACAACTTCTCTTAATTTGACATTTGATTCTTACGATGAATTAACTGCGCACGATTCAAATATATCTCTTTCAGAAGGAAAAGTAAAGTTAAGTAGTGGAGTGGAAGGAACTTTTACTGCAACTAAAACATTAACTTCAAACATTTCTTTTATTCATTTAAAGGCAGTCGGCTCTAATTTAATCGGAACAACATATCAATTCAGCACAGATGGGGGAGATACAATTATGTATATAATTCCAGAAGCTAAAATTACTGTGCCTGCGGGCACTTCAATTTGGATTAAAGTAAACATAAATTCAGCAAGCACAGAAATGGATTCTCTTGCTGTTTTGATGGGGTGAAATTATGGAAAATGAAATAAGCGAAAAATTTATGAAAAAGTTTATTGAAGATACGTTTAAGTTAAATGATATATCAGGCCGACCTTGGATTAGAACCCTCTATTGGTGGATGATTGACTCAACAGAGAGAATAAGCCAAAGGCTAGATATTTTTTTGAAAAACCAAATAGACAACCCAAATAAAGAGTTAGCCAAAGTAGCAAAAGACATGAGAAAAGGCACTAAAAACTTTGATGAAGTAATAATAAATGTCTTAAGGTATGTAGATGCAAGATGCACCTTTATTTCTGACGAAAAGAACTTCGGGAAAGTAGACTACTGGGCCAACGCTTATGAAACTTGGTGCAGATGTGCTGATGATTGTGACGGCCAGAACGCACTTATTTACGTTCTTGCTTCTCTAGCTGGAATCCCTTATATGAATCTCTGGAGCGTAGTCGGAGACACTGCTAACGGTTATCACTACTGGAATATCTATTTCAGCCCGAAAACAAGCAAATGGCACTCTATTGACTCTACCTACTATGCTGATTTAACGGATATAGATAAAAGGTCACTATTTAAATTAGGTGAAAAATACAAAAGAATTGACTTTATGTTCAATGAAAGATTCATCTGGAAACAAACCTGAATATAGAACAGCTTTAGAAGAGATAGTATTGGCGCTTCAAACAAGAGTGTTAATGGCCAAAGACGAAGTAGACATAAGAAAAAGAAGGATTTTAGTTGATCCTACCCAGATGGCAAGACTGACAGAATATATAAAAGATTATACCTTGCTTCAGTCGGTTTACAATTATGTAAAAAAACAGTATGACTCAGTTGTTAAAAATGGCTAAACATATATGCACAAAGGAGATAGAACTTACTCGAATTCAGGATGATGTAAATTATATTAAAAAAGTATTGACAGGAAACGGAGAAGAAGGGCTTATCAAGCAAATGAGCAGGATGTCAGACTGCATTATTAGAATGACAAGTTACAATCATATCAAGAATTGGATAATGGGGAGTGCTATTACCGTTCTAGTTTCAATCGTAGCCTTCTTTTTAGGCTATTATTTCAAGGTATATTTAACAGGAGGTGTCTAATATGGTATTAAGCCCGAAAATGAGCTTTAAAGGCTTTAAATTAAGCAAGAATTTGCAGAGCGCAATCAAGAACGCATTATATACATTAGTGCCAGCTATCCTAGCTGAATTGGTAACTAAGAATCTGATAACAAGCGGAGTGGCAGGAATCTTAGGTTCTGCTATATGCAAAGCAGTAGAGTTTTATCTCACAGAAGTAGAAAAGTGAATCTCATATATACTTAGAAAGTTCTGTGCCTTAGTTTTCCACCCCCAATGTGAACTAAGGCACTTTATTATTACTGTTAAGTTTTAAACAAAATATATTAACTTGAAAAATATAGAAATATTTATAAATACCATTGAGTTACCAAATGGTAGTAAAAGAGGCATAAAATGAGTGATGGAAGAGTTCAGTTTTACTACAAACTTTCTCTTTATTCTTTTAGAAAATTACACGCTACAGAATTTGCAAGAGAGCTTTTAGACGAAGGATATAGAGATATAATCGCACTTACAATGCAGCATATGGGGCATTCTAACCCGAGAACTACAATAAAATACATAAAACAATTAATAGACGAGAGACCTATTGTAAATTCTGCTTATCAAAAAATCGAGAAATTATTTAATTTGAATCTACCGACGATAGACAGGTTTCAGACAAGGTTAAAATAGAAAACTTTAAATATTAGTATTACTTTTATAATTTTAAGCAAAAATAAAAAAGAGGCTTAGATAACCCTCATTTCTGGGAAAGCACAACGAATGTATGCTTTGGACCCAAAGTAAGGAAAATTAGAGCTTCTTTTTATATATTTCGGTGAGATGATGGTTAGAAACACAAAAATACTGACAATAAGCCTTCCTTCTGATTTGGTAAATAACCTAGACAAAGAAATAGAAAAACTAGGTCACGGCACAACTCGCTCTGGATTCATTGGAGAAGCTCTTAAAAGATATTTTGAGGGTAAAAAATGATAGGATACAAATGGTTGACTTCTGAAAACAAGTCTATAAATGGAGATAAAATAAGCTGGAAAAAAAGTATTTGGGTTAAGCGAGAACCCAAAAGATTACAACTTTGTAAATACGGACTTCACGCTTCTAAAACTCCACTTCAATCTCTTGGTTATGTTTATGGAGATAAATGGTGGGTTGTAGAAGCCAAAGGAAAAATAATAAACTCAGATGATAAGTTTGTAGCTTCTGAAATGAAGATAATTAAGAGACTTCCTGTAAAAAAGATATTAGTTAAATTCGCTGTTCTTTGCGCTAAAAGATGCCTAACTAATTACGAGAAAGAATATCCTAATGATGATAGGCCGAGAAAAGCAATAGAAGCAGCGGAGAATTATGTTAAAAATCCAACTAAAGAAAACGAGTCAGCAGCAAGGTCAGCAGCATGGTCAGCAGGGTCAGCAAGGTCAGCAGGGTCAGCAGGGTCAGCAGCATGGTCAGCAAGGTCAGCAGCATGGTCAGCAAGGTCAGCAGCATGGTCAGCAAGGTCAGCAGCAAGGTCAGCAGGGTCAGCAGGGTCAGCAGGGTCAGCAGCATGGTCAGCAAGGTCAGCAGCATGGTCAGCAAGGTCAGCAGCATGGTCAGCAAGGTCAGCAGCATGGTCAGCAAGGTCAGCAGAGTATGAATGGCAAAATAAAACTCTAAATAATTTAATCAAAAAATATTTTCAAAAGCTGAAGGCATAAAATGGTCACAAGCAGCAAAAGGAAGAGTGAACACAGAAAGAACCTAATTGGCGAATCAAACAAACAGAGTTATAGTTATTGCGACTACACTAAAATACTAAGCAAAGAGCAGATGGTAGATAAAGGCCAGACTAGGTTAAAACAGTTATAATCCCAAAATATTTGGCGAAAAGAAATGCACTGAAGTTGGCGCTGATGATGTGCATTTCACTATCCAGTTAAGAAAAAAAATCAGTTAATAACTTAGTTAATAAGTTCCAGGCATGGAATGCAGTGGTTCTGTGTCTTTAGCCGTTTTTGTCCGAAATTAAACAAAATTACACTTTGTCTATTTTAAAGACTATAAAAAAAAGAAAGAAAAAAAGAAAAAAAAGGAAAAATAAGCAAAAACAAACATCCCTTCCGCAGGAAACCCGAAGTTATTAACTAAGTTATTAAGTTCAAAATGGAAAAAGATGAAGAAAAAACAGCATATGATTTCAGCGCAGCTGAACCCAATCTCAAGCATTATAGTAACCCATCTGAACAAAGTAAAACCTTACGGATGGATAAGCCAGTTTTTGAATGAATCAATAATAGACCGATATGGCAAGAACTTCGAATTGCAGGTTAATAAGGACATTTTAGTTGAGATTACAGATAAGCGAAACAAGTTAGAAGAAGAAATCAAAAAAGTAGCAGCCAAGGTAAAAAGCTTAAGAAAATGAACCCAAAAACTAAGTTTTTAAAAATGTTTTACAAATTGCCTGCAAAAGCAAGAACAGAGTTAGTTTATGATTTTACAAATGACCCTATGACTCTAAATGTTATATCATTAGAAATAAGGAATAATACCCCGTTAGGCAGTGAGATATTAAAGAGGCTAGGATACGAATGAAAGAGCATGTAATCAACCAAATAACAGAATTGATTTGTGTTAATCTTCCAGAGTGCAGAAAGACTGAAGTAAAGCAAGATTTAAATAGAGTTCCAGAACGGACTCTTAATTTAATCATAGCAAAAATAAGAGTTTGAAAAAGAATTAAAAAAAGGGGGGAAAATAAAATGCCAGAAGAAATAAAAAAAATAACAGGAAAATTAAACGGTTTTGGAGAAAGAAAAAGAGGAAAGAAAGAAGATGGAACTGAATGGATACTTTTCGAGTACAAGATACTCACCCCAGATGGAAAAGAAAAGACACTTACAGGCTTTGATAAATGCACAGAACTTTTAGGGGAAGAAGTCGAAGTAGAATACAAAGAAGTAACAGACGGAGATAGGCACTATAATAACCTGATTTCTATAGAGAAGTCTGGAGCATTGGACGAAGCAAACAAAAAGTATAATATGAAGCCTGTGGGTGCGCCCACTGCCCCCAAAGCCGAAGGCAGTTACAATGATGGTGCCTTTGTTGGGATGATATTCAACAAAACCATAGATTGGATTATGAACGAAAGAATAATTAACAAAGAGTACACTTTAGACGAGCATTTTAACCTAATTTTTGACCATTTTTATAAAAAAGCACTTGAGAAAAGAAAGGAGAAATTAGGATGAAAGGATTTATTTTATTTTTTGATGATGAAAATCCAAATATGCTATGCCTTGCTCTCAAAAATGCTGAATGTGTATCCATCAATTTTGGCAGTCAACTCGAAGAATTAGGAACCTATTTTTCTTATCAACCTAAACCAGTTATAATTAAGATAGAACCATTTGACAAAAAGAATAAACCTAATTTTATAGTTCATAGTTTATCCAGAAAAAGGATTAATCTTTCAACAAGCGAAGATGATGTGCCTAACTTTAAATTTGTTGAAAGCAAGAAAAAATACCTAAACCGAGAAAAAGAATTTATAAAAAAAGAAGTGATAAGGTGAAATTAGATTTATTTCAAAAAGCAATAAGGCTTCAAAGATACCTAAAAGAAATAGGTTCAGGAAGAAACAAACTTTACTTTCAGTTTGAGTTTGGAAGAGAGCCAGATAAAGACATTCAGGCTATACTAACTTTAGAAGAAAATAAAACTCTTTTGTCTTGCGACTGCAAGCACGGAAGTATACATTACGAAGCAATCTGCTCTCATAAATTAGCTGTTTTGCTTTATCTGTTTAAAAAAGAAAATGACATACTCCCAAAATAAATCCGACTAAAGTCGGGGGTTTCTCACGCAAACCCCTTAACTTAAACCTTTCCCTCTAACGAGGTCGTGCCAGTGGCACTAAAGGTTTAATGTGGGGTTCGCTCAACGAGAACCCCCTACGGAGAAACAATGGCAATATTAAACTATACAACAAAAATACCAGTTGAAAAAACAATATCTGAAATAGAAAAGATGTTCTGAGAATAATATTGATGAAGCAAAATTAGAAAAACAAAAAGGTGAATGAAATGCCAACAGATGAAAAAGGAAATATAGATTGTAATGGTCTGCAATATTGCGGAGGTTGTATTGAATGCAACAACTCCACACAGTGCGACAACTCCACACGGTGCGACAACTCCACAGGGTGCGACAACTCCACAGGGTGCGACAACTCCACAGGGTGCAACAACTCCACATGGTGCGACAACTCCACACGGTGCGACAACTCCACATGGTGCAACAACTCCACATGGTGCAACAACTCCACACGGTGCAACAACTCCACATGGTGCAACAACTCCACAGGGTGCGACAACTCCGCATGGTGCAACAATTCAGCTTATTGCCTATATTGTTCAGGGTTGACCTTAGAGAAATTCATGGTTTTCAACAAATCCGTAGAAACAAAAGAAGCCTATCTAAAGATTCTAAACAAAGTCCGAGAACAATTAGGATACTACAAGCATCCTAAGAATCTCACAAAAGAAGATATAGCTTGGCTCAAGAAAAATGTAAAACAGTTTGACAAAAAAGTTCTGGATAAGATAATCTCAGACAGTATTCTTCCAGACAAGTCAAAGGAGGCATAAAATGTCAGAAACAGAACATGAAATCAAAGGAGAATTAGTAAGCCATGGCAAGATAAAATCAGGGATGAAGGGAGATGGATAACACACGGTTTGAGTTTGAAAGTTTAGCAAATGAAAAAAAACCTGAAGGAACAGACGGGAGCAAAACAATCACAATATATTTGTAGCAAAGTGAATCTAATATTGGATTTAACAGCTAATTATGTTCAATATCCCCCCCGAAATAAGATGATTCAAATGTTTAACACAAAAGGATTGATGTCAAGTATGAATGTGTCCAAAATGCGTAGCAGAGGATAAGAAGATACCTCTCGCTGTAAAACAAGAAGGAGGTAACGGCTCTCCCCCCACAAATAAATTTGTGGGTATCCGAGCCTAACGAATTATGAAAGAAACAAACTGCCTATTTTGTAGCGGAATCGCAAAAGAAGTAAGTCCTAATAATTATTATTGCGGACACTGCAAGACATGGTTCAAGATTGAAAAGCCTGCGATAGGTTCAGGAGAAAAAACTCTGGTTGGAGAGTCTGGACTCCGCCAACTTCAAACCTCGCAAGAGGCTGTTTTCAACAAACTCACTAAAGTTGAGCAAATAACATACAAAGTCTTAGAACGAAACCCAGTTTTAAGGCTTTTAAAGTTCAGGAACTTGCTTACTAAAGTAGTTTCTGCGATTTACGGAGAAGAACTCTCTGGAGAAACAGTTCCGAGAGCAGCCAGAGTCATTCAAAATACTTTCGAAGTTTTTAAAGTCGAAGACACAGCAGATTTAGAACGGATCTTTAGGGAGTATTACTCACAATGAAATTAATAAAACACAATTTTGATGAAATGCAATTATGCCAAAGAGAAGGGTGTATTTATTACGCTTTTGAACTATGGGGTTTAGAAGGAGAAGAAAAAAAATACTGCAATGACTGTATGTTAGCTAGATTAATGGATTTTGAAATAGTCGAACCTAAGTGAGACAATGCCTAAGTTAAAAACAAAAGAAGAAAGGGAATTTTACCATAAATATCATATTGCTAATACTACAAATATCTATACATGCAAGATAAACGCAGTTATGATCAACACTCATAATGGAATAAAGCATGAAATGAAGAAACTGCAAGTTTGTTATGAAATTAAAAAGCTAGGCAGTTCATTTATTACTGAAGCTGAACGGAATAAAAAGAGAGGAGAAGAAAGAAAAATAGTAGATGTAGTAGACTTGAGTGCAAGGAAAGAAATCGAAATTATAGATATGCATGAAAATGACTTTCAAATTCAAAAATACAGAGCCGAAGGCATCATTCCAGTTATAGTTAACCCTATGGCCTGTGAAAAGTGCGGGCTTTTATTCCCAGAAAGAAACAAAAAGCATATCTGCCAGGTTTGTAATGCGTTATGTACTAACTTATGAGAAATTTGGGTTTTACCAACGGAGGGAAGAAGATGAAACAATTAAAAGATTCACAAAAAATTATGGTTATAGATTCACTATCAAAAAATTTACAAGAATCATATGGTGATGTAAGGGATGCTATAGAAAGAGGATTACCTGAAGTTTTTGAAGCTATTAAAAAAGGCGAAGAATATAATGGAGATATTGTCTTGATGTTCTGTCAAGACGAAGTTAAAAAATTAGTGGATAAAGGCTACGAATGGTAAAACCCAAACTCAAGCCGATTCTGCGGAATCGGTCTCATAATTTCCGTTAAATAAAATATTCACTCCGTTCATACTTCATTTGAACGGAAAACATTCAACGATATTAAAACATAAAATTTCCCCCTTACGAAAAAAAGATAAAAGATGAAAAAATGCGATACTTCAGTATGTTTACAGGAATTGGAGGATTTGAACTTGGAATCCAAAATGCTTACCGAGAGAAGAACGGCAGAAGCCAAGAAGATACGCAGAGATATGATGAAAAAGGGGAAGGATTGGTGTCCTCGCAGGGAGAAAGAATTAGTCCCCAGAGCGGACAATGTGGCAAACAATCTGACGGCGACGCAATCGATGGAGCAATTTGTGTTGGTTTCTCCGAAGTCGACAAGCATGCCATCGAAACCTATCTCAAACACTTCCCAGAACATAAGAACTTCGGAGACGCAACTAAAATTAACCCCGACGAACTCCCAGACTTCGATATGCTCTGCGGTGGCTTCCCTTGTTTTTCCGCAGGAACTCTCATCCTCACTTTTTCAGGATACAAACCAATTGAAGAAGTTACAGTTGGAGATTTGGTTCTTACCCATAAGGGGCGATGGAGACCTGTTACAGGTGTTATGCAACGAGACGCAAATGAAACTTTATCTATTAGGGGACAAGGTTTCAATCTTATCACAACCCCAGAACACCCCTTCTATGCAAGAAAGCAAAGAACTGTGTGGTGGAATGAAAAGCGGACATACAGAAGACAATATTCAGAGCCGTCATGGGAATCTGCGGGAAGTCTCACAAATAAACATAGAACCTCATCAATACTACCTCCAACAATTAAAGATGAACATGGCTGTGACTTCTGGTGGATTGTCGGAAGATACCTTGCTGACGGATGGCGTGTTCAACGAAAATGGGGTATTAAGAACGGAAAAAAATACACCAGAAAAAACAATGGAAGAGTCGTTATCTGTTGCAACAAGACTGAACTTAGACATCTTAAAGGAAGGATTGAACGGGTGTTCAGTGCCTCTGTTGTCGAAGAACGAACTGTATATAAATTCCATATTACCAACGCCGAATTTTATAGATTTCTTGAACAGTTTGGAAAAGGAGCAGGAGGAAAACACATCCCTGGCAAATATCTCGGTCTGGAACAACAAAAGGCTAACGCATTATTTGAAGGGTATTTGTCGGGAGACGGTTGCAAACAAAAATGGGGAAGGCAAGCAACTACCATCAGCGAAAGACTCGCATACGGCTTATTACTCCTATTCCAAAGAACAACAGGACGAGTCGGGTCACTTAGTTTCACCAAACTACCAGAAAAGTGCGTTATTGAGAATAGGGTTTGCAACCAACACAACGGTTTTAGTATCCGATTTCCAAACATCAATAGAAGCGGATTTATTGAAGGAGATTATGCTTGGAAACTCATACGCTATATTGAAAAACGGGCAGGTTGTAGGGTGTATAATATTTCAGTTAAAGAAGATGAATCTTACACTGCCAACAACTGTATCGTCCACAACTGTCAATCTTTTTCCATTGCTGGAAAAAGGGCGGGTTTCCAAGATACTCGAGGAACTTTATTCCATGAGATACTTAGAATCGCAAAAGCAAAACGACCTCGACTACTGCTTCTCGAAAATGTCAAAGGACTCCTCTCAGCAGACAATGGACGGTGTTTCGCTACAATCATCTCATCGCTGGATGAATTGGGGTATAATTGCGAATGGCAGATACTTAACAGCAAACATTTTGGAGTGCCACAGAACCGAGAAAGGGTCTTCATTATCGGACATCTTAGAGGAACAACCAGCAAACAAGTATTTCCTCTCCGACAAGGCAGTGCAGAGTTTGATAAAGCATCAGAACGAACACGAGGCGAAGGGGAACGGGTTTTCGACTACACTGCTAACACCATCTCACAAAGGGACTATAAAGGAGGTAACCAACTGGTTCTCCAAAAATGATAACTGAACAGGATTTACTGCTTAAACTCCAAAAAGCAAAGAAGGTAGTTCTGTTAGAGCCTGCTTACAAGAGGAAATATCTGCCTTTAGGGTTGGCAAAGATAGCGACCTATGTGAAGCGGAACGGTGGCGAGGTTGTATTCCAAAGAAAATACACACCAGTAGACGAGGATTTAATCTGTGTGACTTCTCTATTCACTTACGACTGCGACAAGGTGTTTGAGGCTATCAACAGCGTATATATGCTATCAAGTTATAGCCAAAAAGAAATAATTGTGGGTGGCGTGTATGCTTCTTTGATGACGCAGAATTTACTGAGCAAGTTTCCAAAATTATTGGTATTTCAAGGATACTCCCAAGTTTTAGATGAATGCCCGCCTGATTACAGCATAGACTGGCAAGTTGAAGAGCCTTGGGACAAATTCAGTTTTGTATTTACGACAAGAGGTTGCCCTAATCATTGTGCGTATTGTGCAGTATGGAGGCTGGAGCCAAACATCTGGATAAATCCAAAATGGAAGGAAAATATCGGCGACAAGCCGTATGTCATGATTTCTGACAACAACTTATCGGCACAACCAATGTCGCATTTTAAGGATATTTGTAACTTTTTGGTTGAGAACAAGAAATCAGTTGTGTTTGATAATGGCTTTGACTGTAAACATATCACGCCTGAATTCGCAGAACTGCTGGCTAAACTGAAGTTTTACAAGACAGGTTGCAGGTTGGCATTTGACAGGATAGAAGAAGATGGTATCTTCCAGAAAGCAGTTGAACTTCTCATCTCAAAAGGTGTAGTCAAATCACACATCATGGTTTATGTCCTTTTTAATTTCTTAGACACGCCCCAAGAGGCTGCTTATCGCATGGAAGAATGTATCAGGCTCGGTGTTCGCCCTTATCCTCAATGTTACACGCCATTAAACAAGACAACGGAAAAGAATAGGTATATCGGTAAGCATTGGACGAAAGATTTAGCAAAGGAATTCAGGTTCTTTTATCTGATGGCTGGTTACTATACCAAGATGAAGTTTGTTGATTGGTTGAAAAATAACAAGCCTCACTTATTGAATGATTTTTATGGCAAGCAGGAGCCAAGCAAGATGATGTCCATACAGAGGATGAAACAAGAAGGCACGCCAAGATTTTATGATGACATCTCACCAACGATACAAACACCTTCAGGCGGGGGTCATCTTCCAATGGTGGTCTGTCCCAAGAAGGAATATACTTTAACTGATGCGGAGGGTGTAATGCAGATAGCCAACGCAGTTACGCCTGACACCTATCTTGCGGATGGAAAAAGAAAGAGGGTCAACGGTAAGGCTGTTTTAACCTCAATGCACGAAAGGAGGATACGAAGGCTCACCCCAGTCGAATGTGAGCGATTACAGGGCTTTCCTGACGGCTGGACAGCGATTGACGGGGCATCAGACACCCAAAGATACAAACAACTGGGGAACGCTGTAACTGTAAATGTGATTGAAGCTATCGCAAGACAACTAAACGACGGGGGAAATTTTACCTCTGTTGAGGTCGTTGAATAAAGGCTAAATTTAATAGCCTTCGGCTACTTTCCCTCTGGGAATTTAGCCTTATACATTATGAGACATAAAAATTTGGAGGAACGATAATAATGAGAATTGAATTTGATAACGAGGGAGAGAAAATTCATATTAGTCCCCATTCAGATGCAGAAGATATAATTACAATAGAACAAACAGGAAGGCATTATTATATTGGAATCAATAAGAAATACAAAGACGAGATTGAAGTAAATGAATTTGAAGTGGGAAAAATATAGTCTCCAAATTTTAACGGTCTCATAATTTCCGTTAAATAAAATATTCACTCCGTTCATACTTCATTTGAACGGAAAACATTAAACTCAATTCCATTCGGGAACTTTAAAATCGGAAACCTACGAAGATGAAACAAAAAAATAAAAACTGCTTAATATGTAATAAGAAAATACATTCATTACATAATCAAAAAGTATGTTCTTCTTGTAGAGATGAATATTATAAAATTAAGAAATTAGAATCAGCTAAAGATTGGTATAAGAATAATATAGGTAAGAAAAGAACTTATGATTTTGATTTGAGAACCAAAAGAAGAAATAAGATTCTTAAATCTATCAAAAACAAATTCTGTATTATTTGTGGAAATAATATTAAATTTAATCAAGAGAATTTTGGTTTAAGAAATAAGAAACTAACTTGTTCAGAAGAATGTAAGATAAAATATGAAAAATATTGTAAATTAAGATACGAAAAAAATCAGTATAGGCAACTAACTAATAAAGGATTTTGTCCTTCTTGTGGTAAACAAGTAAATAACATATCAGGATATGGTTCTAACATCTATTGTAAAAAATGTCATAAACACAATTTAGAACGCAGTAGAAAATATGCTAATGTAAGAGAAAAGAGATTTGAATTAACTGAATGTATTATTTGTGGGATAGATATAACTGATAGATTGTCAAAAGCAAAATACTGTATTTTATGTTATAAAGATGTAGTAAAACTATATCATAACTATGGGATTAGAGCAAAAGAAGCAGTTTTTATTTTAAAGAATAATAAGACGGTTTCCGATTTTAATCCTCTAAACGAGGAGAGTTTAATTAGCGTTAAGAGGGAATCTGCGGATTCCCCAAATTCGCCTCACGATTCATCAACGATTAAAGAGGAGGCGAACTTCTCTTAACGCTGACATTATGTTTAATAGGCAAAACCTAAAATGTGCAAACTAAAGAAGTATAAAGGAAGGAGTTCAAGGCCAGATATAGATGAATGTATGCGACCGTTAATTCAAAATCTATCTGGAAGATTAACTAGTGAATTTAAAGTAATTGGTTGTTGTTGCGGTCATGGAAAATATCCTATAACTTTAGTTACAAAACATCCAAATTCAAAATATCCCTCTGAAATGTTTTCAAATAAGTTAATACCAAGAGTAAGGAAAATTTATAAGAGAGATAAACAAGGCTACTATTACATACCTGAAACGGTTTTGCCTACTAAACATAATTCGGGTTAAAGTTCAATTAAAACTCGGGAAATTAACCCGATACATTATGTTCAATAATTCCCCCCAAAACTAAGAAAATGAAAGCGAACAATGGAAAAGGCAACAATCCTTTAAGGGATGGATGGAGAACACCATCAGAGATATTTAATCCATTGAATGTACAATATAATTTTACTTTTGATTGCTGCGCTAGTGAGGAAAATAATAAGTGTAATGCATGGCATAATGAATTTGAAAAAGTTGAAAAGGGATTTTTAGATCCAGATATAGCATGGATGAATCCCCCATTCAGCATAGCTTGGAAGATGTTTGAGCAATTCTTTAAGGTTGTTAAAAAAGGAGTTGCTATTTATAGAGTAGATAACCTTGAAACAGGATTATGGCATAAAGTAATATTGCCGAATTGCTCTTGGGTATTCATCCCAAATAAAAGGGTATGTTATGAAGGATTAGACGGAGATGGAGCAAGATTTCCATCTGCATTAATAGGTATTGGTGTAGATCCACCAAAAACGTTGGGGGGAATTACTCTAAAGCCTCTAACGAGGGAACATAATTAATGTTTTATTCCATTTTTTATGATGGATAATACATTAAGATAGTAAAAAACGAAATAAGAACAAGAACATTATAACCAATCGGGTGAAAACATGGCATATACAGAGGATATTGTTGATTGGATATTGATGAAGCAAGCAGATAAGATAAATTCATGTGATACTGCTTTTTCAAAAGAATTTGGTTTCATTAGAATGAAAGATGGTCGTAAAGCACAAGTTAAAGTTATATTGGAACTGGATGAAGATGAATGGGATTAGTTTTCACCCGACTTTGCTTACGCAACTTTTGTTGTGACAAAAGGATTATAATTATAGTTTAATTCAAGAAAATGGAAGGAATAATTTGGTGGAAATATCCTGTGATGATAATTGGAACATTTTTGATAGCGTTCCTCTTACAGATGATATTTTCCTAAATTAAACATCAACATTATAGTTCGCTGATGCTCACCAAAACTCAAAACCCTGCGAAAAGAGAATAGATGATGAGATTGGAGCAAGTGGGTTCGATTCCCGCCTTCATTGAATCTCTTCGCAAGAGGGTTTTGAGCTTCATAAAATCATAGGCATCAGTTGAGCGAAGCGAAACAAAAAAGAGAGGTGATTGATTTGAGCCAAGATACAATTTACAGCTTTTTAAAAAAGCATAAAAGAAAAAAATACTTAGCAGAAGACTTAGAAAGAGAGCTTGAAATAAACGAATCAAGCTGCATGAACAGTTTAAGAAGATTAGTTAAGTCAAATTCAATAAATTCAGAGTTAATCTTAGTAGACTACAAAAGAAAAAAGATAATCAACGGAAAAGAAGAAGAGTTTAATATAACCAAGTTTGTAAGAAGGTATTATGTGGGAGTTCCCACTACCCCGATTTAAAAGCCCGAAGGGCAAAAGAGGTAAAAAATGCTATCAGAGAAAACCGCGTTAATAATACATTTCAGTAAAAGCATTAAAAACAATTTCAAAGAAATAGGAAAGCTGCTAAAAGAGATAAAAGAGAATGAAATTTACAAGGAAAAATACCCCAGTTTTGAAGAATATTTAGATAAAGAAGGATTCGATTTCTCCAGGCAGTATGCCTATAAGATGATAGATGTCTATAACCTTCATGTCAAATCATTTGACAGTCTCTCAATTAGCCATTTAATACAGCTTACTTACGTTTCAGACAAGGAAATAAGGGAAGAATTAATAAAAAAAACTGTTAAAGAAGAGCTAACAGTAAGCGAATTAAAGGAAGAAGTGAATTCTATTAAGAGATTCAGCCAAAATATAACAGAAGCCGTAGGCAAAGAGGATGATCCTAAACTAAAAGTAGAAAGAATAGGCAGAGAGTTACTTACAAAGATAAGCGCCTTTAAAAGGCAAATGAAGCTGGATTTAGAGGATTTAAAGATAGGAATAGACAAGTTTATTAAATTCTCTCAAAAGTACCCAGAATCGAAAGAAATAGACATTTTGAGGGCCTGTGTGCTTAAAGAATGGCAGGAGTTGAGAAAATGAACCTTTATCTCGTAGTTTACTGCCAAAACTGCAAAAATCATAATGTAACTCAGGCAAAATCTTCCGTTAAATGCAAATTCTGCGGAAAGAATATATTATTTTACAGTAGAAAAAGCGGAACGCAAAACGTAAAATATGCTTCAGATAATGCAATGAAATCAGGAGAAGTATGTAGAGAATTAAATAAAAAAAGAAAGATAATCAAGTTATTAAGCTTTTCTCTTTGCATACCTGCTGAGCCAAAACTAATAAATCTCCTGCTTCTTTAATCACTTCCTCTTTTGTAGAGTTTACTAATTCAGCAGTTACATCACAGGTCACATTCCCCTTTACGCTCGTTGAGAAATTAACCCTATGTCTTACTCTTAAATTTTCTGTCTGTATCGTTGTTGTTTCCATTTAAATCATCTCCTTTAGTTGTTTTATTGTTTGAGGGCATATTTGCCCTCTTTCCTGCTGTTCTAGTATTGCTTTAGCAATTAATTTAAGTTTGTTATTCAGTTCACTTTCCTCACTTTTTATGATTTTCATTTTTAATCACCCATTCCAATACCAATGCCTCATCTTGCCATCTGCATAAAGGCCTATTCCTACCATGAATACCAAAAATCCGAAGATAAACCATTTCAAAAGGATTAAAAAACCAATTATCATGATAGTTACTCCTAAAGCTATCTTAATTTTTCCTTTTGTTTTATTTTCTATAAGAATCCTGCCTGTTTCTTTGCTTTTATTGGATTCCATCTCATCTGTTGTATCACTCATTTTACCCTCCGTTCTTTTTAAAGCCAGAAAGCCACGAAATCACCCCGCTGGCATAGAAAATGGCTTCTGACATTATCTCTTCTTTTTTGGCAGTTAATCCTTTTACACCTATAAGAGATTTTAATGCTGTTTGGCATATTATACTTTTGTCTGTATCAGTCAAATGACAAACTACAGGATAACTATTCTCGTTTCCATTCTTTTGCTTTAAATAGCAAGATTTACAGTACAAATTATTTTCGTAGCCTGGAGGAGTCTTAAACTCCTGGTTACATCCTTTACAAGTTCTTACACACATTTTAATCACTCTCCACATTTATTTCTTTGCACGTTTCTAGCACGTTTTTAGGGACACAAATCCCCACATTTTCAAGTTTGGTATCATATTCTTTTAAGTAAGGAATTTGTATTTTACTGTAATGCTTTCCATCAAAAACTAAGCATTCATTGATTTTTATATCCAGGACTGAAGAACCCATCTCTATACCACTATAATTGACACAGATATTCTTTATTCTGCTTCCATTTATAAAATCCCCTAGCGTGATTCTTTTCAAAAAAACAACGCTTAGCTTAGCGGATATAAACTTCTTAAAATTCTCGGGGACACCCGCTAATATTAGTATATTGTTATTATGGTGAATCAGCCTTAATGTGCTTTCTATATCCCTTCGTTTTTTCCTGTCTTCTAAGTCAAGCAAAGTAAAGAACTCATCTAAAACTACTACTGAATCTCTTATTTTCTCCAGTTCTTCAATTGAATAAATCTTTTGTTCTCCAACAGAGCTCCTAAGGCCATAACTAAATAGTTTAAAGTTGAAATTATCTTTAAGAAATTTAATCAAATAATAAAGAGTCATAGACTTACCTTCGTTTACATCAGAACAAACACCTATTATTTTAGGCTCATTAAACAATTTATTTAAGCTGCATTCCTGTAGTTTGCTTTTTTCGTTAAACTCTTTCTCCTGCCTTTCTTTCTCTTTTTTTACCTGTTCTTTTAACAAAGTCCCGTCAGCCGATAGGCATTTAAGTTTTTCTTCAATTATAGTAATATTCTCATCAAAAGAGATATTAGAGTCTATTTCAGATTCAATATCAAATAAATCAGAGTCTATATTATGGTCATAACAGTACTTTTCATACCAATTAAGTATTTTATCTTTCATTTAAACCACTCTCCTAGTCCTGTTTGCAAGGATAAACCCCTGTTCTTTTCCAGCTATATTTATTTTCCCAGAAAGGGGAAGTGGGGAAACATCCCCACATTTAACTATTTCAATATATCCATTAACTACATTAACTCTTTTTGGATATAATGCCCTGCTCCCAGGGTGACTTACTAATATCGGTTCCAGCATTTAGTTCACCTCAGTTTTCTTATTTGTTGATAGTAAAGCTAAATTATCTAAGCATTGCTTAAAAGTTTTAAGCGTTTTCTATTTGAATCTTGGATAAATCATAGCTATGGCCTATGATCCTTGTTTTGTCATCATTTTGTTTTACCTCTCTAGTATCTATTACTATACAATATAGTAATGTATGCTAGTATATAAACATTTCTGTATTACATACATACTATTAAGTAATAGATAATACAGAGTATAGTATACACAACAATAGTATTTATATACTAGTTCATATTACTATATCATGAGGTGATAACAAAATAAAAATATATGAATAAATAATATATAAATAAATACTTATTAGTATGTTACCTAGTAGGGGTGACAAAAGGTAAGGGTATGAGAAGAGAGTACTCCATCTAAAAATTTTCCCAAAAAATAGCATATTGACTTCCATAGGAAATGAAGGTCAAAGTAGTATACAAAAATCCGCACTATTCCCACGAACAAAACGACTAAATGAATTATTGTCATATATGTGGAGTGGAAATGAAGGTAGCCTAAAACATATTTGCACTGTTATTTTCAATGTAATCTAAGAATTCTCTGTTTGCTTTTATTCCTCTTTCTAGTAAATTATCTTTGCCTTCGGCTTTTTGGGCTGAACTGATAAAAATGGAATCAACCCGATTAAACAATTTAGTAAGCCCGTAACTCATAAGAGCTAAAGCGTCTACTTCGTCATCGTGATACCCACTTGGCGCATGCAGTTTAGGCTGAGAGACACCTCCGGACTCGCTTGCTTCGTACTCAAACATCTCAAGTTGGTCTTTTAGTTCTTTTTCGTCAGGAATTTGAATCCTGCGGTTTTGCATAAGAATCTTAAGATTGTTCATAATAGTTACTTTTGAATAAAGCGAGAACTTAAACGCTTCAACTGGCAGTCCTGCCGCGCGGAGAACATCACTCGGCCCTTCTCCTACACCAGTTGCGTCAAAAATAAACAGAACTGGATGGAGTATCTTGTGGATTTCCTGCAGTTCTGCTATGATAAACGCGTAATTAGTGCCAAGAGGTTTTACTCTTCTGTCAAGCAAGCGGATAATCTGCTCGTTTTTAGGCTTTTCTAAATTAAGGATAGTCCCTATATCAATAACACACTTATCGTGAATCTTACCAAAATCAACACCTACAACTATATTCTTCTCTCCTTTCCAACCCTGGCCAGAGTCAGGATTAATACACCCGTTTATTTCAGTTTGGGTAAAATACGAGCTTTGGCTAGAAACAAAATCAGCTTCGTACTCCGCGCGAAACTGCATCTCAGTCATGTTATCTCTAAGAATTTTCATCTTTTCTTCTGTATTATAAGGATTTATCTTCCAATCAAAGTCATAGACAGACCAATCGGGTGAATTATAATTCTCCCAAAAAGGCCCATGCTTTCCGTTAGGCGTAGAAAGTGCAAGAATTCTTCTATTCTTTCCGTCTATTCTATTAAGCATGCCAAGAACTACTTTAGGGAAAATAAGTGGATCTTCCCAAAAAGCGAGTTCATCGCAAATGATTAAATCAGGTGAGTAACCTCGAGCTGCGTCAGTTGCAGCTACTGAGATAATACGGGAATAAGTCTTTTTTCCAGGGTTTTTTAGTTCGATTTCTGCTTTACTTTCCTTTCCTTTTGGCATAATCTCTTTCCAAGTTGTAAATCTGCTTGTATTCAAAAAAGTCTTAATCTTCCTTACTACTTCTAGTGCCTGCGGCTTTGTAGCGGACATTACTAACACAAGAGAATTATCAGTCCAATACGCTTTAAATATTGATTCTATAGCGGCTATAGTGGATTTTCCTGCGCCTCTGGCTAAATTCAGTTCTCTAAGCTGAGATGGGTCATTTAAGATAAGATCCTGGTGAGGAAGCATTTTAAGCGGCATTCCAGTGTCATCTACAAAAAACAGATAAGAAAACATAGTAGGGTCTAATTTAAGATAACTAAGCCATCCTTCTGGCTTTTCATCCACTAGGTTGAACTTCTTCTGTAAATTCTCCTTGTCTTGACTTGTTATTTCGCTCTTCAACTCGTTTGACCTCCATATCTACTAACTTTCTAAAGTCCTCATGGACTATATTTCCCTCAACTTGAATTTTAAGGCCTTCGTCTTGCTTTCTCATTTTGTCAGTTAAACTAATAATATTCTTGCTTAAGCTAGATAATTGCTTTGAAAGATTAGAATTCAAATCTCCTTCAGTAGAAATTTCAGAAGTAATCTTGTCAAGGAGTAATTTAAGCCTGGTAAGTTCATCTATCTGGAAAAACTTGGTTTGAGTTCCAGCTAAGTTGAAAATCTCTTTTACGTAAAGAGCTCGTTGAGAACAGATTTTATTCGCATGAACTTCGTTTCCAACAAAACCGTGAGGGCACATAGGAGAATCTCTCCAACTACATGCGTTGCAGCCAAACATCATAACTAAACAATTAACTCTTTTTCCGTTTTCATCTAAAACAGTTGTATTGTGCGAACCGACCATAATCCCAGTTTTTATATGGCCTAATGCAGCTTTGATTGACTTTTCTTTTACCATTAAAACATAGTGTAGTTAATACGATTATTTAAATAGTTATGTTGTAGGATAGAAAACTATATAAATAAGTACTAATCCCTTATATATATATGGAGGTATACAAAATGGATACTGAAAAAGTTTTAACTGATACAAGGCGAGTAATCAAAATGGGCAAAAATGGATTAGCAGTAATTATAAAAAAGGACATAGCAGGGGCTCTTGGGATAATTGAAGGATCGTTAGTAAAAATAGAAATCAGCAATACAGGAGAAATGGCGCAACCAGACCTAAGGCCAAAGAAAAAAAAAGAAGTCGAAAGTGACGTTGCAGCAAAAAAAGAAGTAGTCATATAACTTACTATTTAAATATTCCATATCCAGCTAAAAAGGTATGGAACCTGATGAAAACCCCGATAAATTCATTAAAAACGCCAATAAACTGCGTAAAAACTCAAATAAACTCTTTCCAAGATTTTTAGTTTTTTTAAAGAAAATACGCTCTGTTTCTGAATTTGATGATTATTTTAAGAATAAAATAGAGATTCCTATAATTGACTGGTTTATTGAATATTTTATTATTAAATCTTTTTTGATTTTTATCTGCCTGTCGGCTTTTGGAATAAACTTCATTAGGTTCCCCTCTTTTCCTAACAGTTTATTCCTAGCCGAAGGCATTTCAATCTTTTGGTTTTTATTAACAGAACTGAAAAAAGAATTATGGAGGAAATGAAAATGAATAGAGCGCAAAAAGCATTAGCAAAGTTTAGAGAACAGAGTATAAGAAGCCAGGCACAGGCAGAATACGATAGAACAGTCAGTTTAAGGAAAGCTGAAATGAACATTGCTGCAATGAACAGAGAGATAGAATTTTTGCAGAATGAGTTAAGCACAAACAACATAACAGAAAAAGACGAAAGATTCACAGACGGTAAAAAACCTAAGTTTATGATCTTAAATCAGATTGACTTCCTGAAGATGAATCTATCCAATCAGCAGGAGCAAGTAGACATAATTAAAAAAGAAAATGCTAAAACTGCCTGAATTTAAAGAAAGACCGACTTTGAATTCTCTTTACGCTACTTCTACCTATACACCAGAGCCTAGAAGTTTTAACTTAGATACACTTATGTACTGGATTAAAAAAACTCCTGAATGTATCGGGCTTCTTAAGAGAATAGCAACTGACATAGTTACAGAAATTTCTTTTGTACCAGTTGAATCAGATAAAAAGATAGGCAGGCCTAGCAAAACACAGAACGTGAAAGTCGAAGACAGGGCATATCATTTTGCCAGAAAAAACCAATACAGGCAAAAACTTATAGCTAGTGTGATAGACTGGTTAGCAACTGGAGATTTCTATTTTTGGATGGGAAGGCTTTCAAATAACCAAATAAAAGAAATAGCATTAAAACACATTAACTCTCTTGGAATAGAAATAAAAGAAGAAGAAATTAGCGGAACGCAATTCTACGATGAAGACTGGAACGGAATAAACTCAATCGAAATGATACCTGCCTCTATGATGAGAATACACCATGATAAGTTTAAGATTTTAAAATACATCCAGCGCTCTAAAATAAATCCAAACAACAATCTCGAATTTATTCCAAATGAAATAATACATGGGAAGTTTATGGAAATAGACGGAAGTGTTTACGGTTATTCCCCTATGGAAGCAAGTTATGTCGTTGTGAGAACGATTAATTCAATCCAAGACTACAATTATTATTACTTTGAAAATGGGGCTAAAGTAGACAGAGTTTGGAAATTCATGGGAAACGTAAACCCTGACGACGTAGAAAGGTTTAAGCAAGAATTAAAAAGTTACAAAAATGTAAGAAACGCTCACGGAGACTTAGTCCTGTCTGGTTCAGACAAGATAGAAACTGACATTTTAAACGAGATTTCTGAGAAGATGGAGTTCAGGGACATTATGATTAACGCAGCAGGTAGGCTTGCTTTTGCTTTTAATATGCCAGCTAATACGCTTACTCCTATTCTTGGAAAAGATATAAAACAGGCAACTGGCGGAAGTGACGTAGAAGATACTGGGTACAATAGGAATATAATTCAGGCCCAAACATACTTAGAAGAGATATTTAACACTCAGTTTTGGATTCCAGAATTTAAAGTGGAAATGAGGCTAGCAAGGACTTTTATGCAGGATAAAATTAGATATGTGACTTATTTAAACCAGGCGACTACAGCAGCAGACTGGCTTATGCAGCATAAATACCCTCTTTCTGATGAATTTTTCCATGATTTCTTGACAATTCCAAGAAAGTACCTAATAGAAGGAAAAATAGACAGAGAACCGCAACCTCAACTTCCTCAAGGAGCTCAACTTCCTAATAATAAGACAATAAAAGGCGAAGCCAGCCAGAGTTACCAAGATTCTAAAAAGAAACAGCAAGAGCCTCAAGCTAGAAACAACCCTCCAAACGGTTCTTAGTCACTATTTAAATAATGTTTATTTCTAAATAAGTTTGGTTAAATGAGGAGAATAAGATTCCAATACACTCTGACTGGCAGGAAATGTATAATTCTATGATAAAAAAATATGGTTCTGAGAAAGGAAAATCTGTTTTTTACGCTTATATGAACGAACATCATTACGACGAAACAAAACCTCGAAGTTCAAGTAAAGAGATTAAATTAAGTCCAGAAAAGATTTCTAAAATATCAGTCAAAGAAGAACTTTACACTAAAGGCAACATAGCCACTACTCATATCGATTCTGTAGGGGACAAAATAATGCCTGAAACATTGTATAAATGGGCAGATGTTATAAACTCAACTAATAACGGGGAGTTTACCGCTAATCCTGTTTCAATCCATCATAACAGAGACGATAAAGATTTGGCAGGTTTAGGCAAAGCAGCCACAGTTACAAAACTTCCAGATGGAGAATATGGGTTGTGGGTTGAAACCCACCATAATAAATTTCATCCTGATTTTGATAAGACTAAATACGAATTAGACAATGATTTCTTGACTCATTATTCTATTGAATATAATACTCACGATGGAGCCACTACTCATAAATTAGTTAATAGCGGAAAAGAAATAAGGATAATAGAGCCTAATACAGAATTGTTGGGTTATGGTTTGGCTTCGCCTAGGACTGTAGTAAACTCTGAAGCAAAGATAGAAGATATCACATACAAAGAATTAATTAATTTTTCTGAGGCAATATTGCCTGATAATTTAAAACAAACCAATGAGGTAATACCAATGGAACCAACAAAAACTGAAACTATTCCTGAAATAAAGGAAACATCTAAGGAAGTGCCAGCAGTAAAAGAAATTTCTATAAAAGAAATAACTGCCCAAGTCAAAGAAAAATTATTTACAGAGATAAAAGAAGAATTGAAGGCTGCAACGCCAGACAAGTCTCCTCTTATTGAAA
>Ga0315289_10000829_pt1 | contig 47679 bp, 50 predicted proteins | sample YL17G11_40_MG_FD_203452 | JGI IMG/M metagenome (GOLD analysis project Ga0315289, IMG submission 203452) | Sediment microbial communities from Yellowstone Lake, YNP, Wyoming, USA - YL17G11_40 | ecosystem: Environmental > Aquatic > Freshwater > Lake > Sediment | place: USA: Wyoming | collected... | reverse complement strand
ACAACGGTCATGATAACTAACGCCCTGGGCGCACGCACTTCCGGCCTTTTTGTTTCTTCAGCCATTTGAGATATCGTTTCGAGTCCGGTAAACGCGATAGCGGCTATGGCGATCCCGAACATAAGATCCTGGGGAGCCGGCCAGTAGTTCTTAATCCTTTCTATAATTATTTGAGGATTAAAGAAGAAGAGTAGCGCGAGCAGGATGAGCAGAAATTGTGTTGCGAGATCAAGTATAGCAAGAGAGATATTTAAAATTGATGACTCTCTTACGCCGATCACATTGATCACCATTAAGAATGTCACAACTCCCATTGCAAAGGTAGTCATAATTAGTGGATCTGTTTTGAGTGGTGCCCAAAAATAACCGAGATAAGAAGGTATTGCGAAAGAAGAAATAGATATGGTAACAATGTATCCGAACATCAACCCCCATCCGGCTATAAACCCGACAAAGTCATTAAAACCATGACGGGCGAAGCTGGCTGAACCTCCCGATTCGGGAAACATGGCAGTGCCTTCTGCATAGGACAGGGCGGTGAAGACAAAGACGATGCCGGCAATCCCCAGAGCGAGAGGGGTAGCGCCCATGGCTGCAAGCGCAACTACTCCCAGAGCATAGTAGATGGAGGAACCAACGTCTCCGTAGGCAATGCTAAAAAGGTGGGTTGTCCGCAGGACGCGCCTGAGAGGCCTGACTTTTAGTCGTTTTGGCCGGATGAATTTATCGCCCGGCTTTATTTGCCAGTTATTTTTCACTTTTTGGTATATGAAGGGTCAGTTGATGGCAAATTGTAATCGTGCAATGGGCTCTTGTCAAGATGGATAAATAGCCCGGGTTGCTATTTGCGGATTCCAAAGGTGTAAGAGCAGGCGGCTATCATGGCCACGGCGAAGCCGACCAATATCAGTATCTCAGCATATACAGGGAGTATGGTGTCAGTACCGCTGAGCATTGCCCAGCGGAGAGTATCGACTCCATAAGTAAGCGGGTTGAAGTAGCTGAGAATCTTGAGCCATTCCGGCGCTGCAGTAAGCGGAAAGAGAGCTCCGCTAACGAAGAACATGGGCATGATCACCAGGCTCATGATAAAGTTGAAGCCTTCCATGCTGTTAATAAGGGAGGCAATGAACAAGCCCACACAAACCAACCCTACCGCGATGATTATCATAACCGGTATCAAGGTGAGGAATGCCAGGGGCGAGAGATTTACTCCAACAAGATAAGATAGCGGCAGCATGATAAAACCCTGAATAAAGGCGCTGGTACCGCTGCCCAGTGCTTTGCCGATGACAATAGAAGACCTGGATACAGGAGCTACCATTATTTCCTTTAAGAAGCCGAATTCCCTGTCCCAGATAACTGAAATCCCGGACCAGACCGACGTAAAGAGCAGGGTCATGCCCAGGATGCCCGGGAACATGAACATCTGGTAGTTCCCCACACCGGGCAATTGAACACCCCTCATCCCACCGCCGAATACCAGAAGCCACAGCAGGGGCAGGATAAGAGAAGATATTATTCGAGACTTCTCTCTCCAGAACCGGAGCACTTCACGGTACCAGAGGGCGCCTATTTTCCTGAGTTCGTTCATCTCATTCTTCCCATGGCCCTCATATGAATTCTCATTGATGACTCCGCCTCCTCTTCCCTGATTTCCCTGCCCGTGTAATGCAGAAAAACATCATTCAAAGTCGGCCTGTGGATTGAAACAGACTTAACCTGCACGCCGGATTGGGATGCAATTTCAATCAGCCGCGGTATCAGCTTCTCCCCATCCGGTACGGTTAATCTCAAGGAGCCGTCAGTAGATTCTATTGAGGGGGCAAAAGATATCTCCAACAACCTGACGGCAAGCTCCTGAGGGCGGTCAGTCTTGACCGTTATCACATCTCCCTTAAGCATGGCTTTGAGGTTAGCCGGGGTATCGATGACTTTAATCTTGCCGAAGTCGATGATAGCAATGCGGCTGCAGAGCCGCTCCGCCTCTTCCATGTAGTGTGTGGTGAGGATGACCGTAATCTCTGCTTTACGCGCCATGTCTTCGATGTAGTTCCAGAGATGCTCGCGTGTCTGGGGATCGAGTCCCAGAGTCGGCTCATCAAGGAAGAGTACCTTCGGGCTGTGTAGCAACCCCCTGGCCAGCTCCAGCCTCCGCTTCATGCCGCCCGAGTAGGTCTTCATCGGCGAATCGGCGCGGTCAGTCAACCCGACGAGCTCCAGGACCTCGGCAATTCGTTTTTTTGCCTGCACAGTAGGTATATCGTAGAGCGTGGCGTGAAGCTGGAGGTTTTCACGACCGGTGAGGCGGTCGTCGATGCTGGGATCCTGGAAGACGATGCCAATGCTTCTCCTGACCTTACCAGGCTGCTTGCGGATATCATAGCCGTTGACCAGCGCTGTACCCGAGGTCGGGCTGACGATGGTGCAAAGAAGTGAAATGGCAGTGGTCTTCCCGGCGCCGTTTGGTCCCAGCAGGCCGAATACCTCGCTGTAGCCGATTTTTAAGTCCAGGTTATCCAGCGCTACGAGATCGCCGTACTTGCGGGTAAGGTTAAAGGTCTCGATAGCAAAACTGGTTTTCATAGCGTGACTCGTAAATAATTATACGGCAGTACGCAAGGACGACCAAAACTGACCATATCATCTAGAGAAACAACGATGACGTAGCGATCTTTGGGCCGAGTGTATGGTTATTTGACCTGCAATATCAGGTTCTCTGCAAAGAGCTTCAGATAGGAGCTACCGGGGGATATCGATGAGAGAACTTTCGCTGCCAGCGGGACAGTTTTCTCAGGCGGTAAGCAGAATTGCATGGCGAGGAATTTTTCCCTGAATTTCTTTACTTCTGCTTTGACCTGGACATTATCCTTGATGCAGTCGGCAATGTAGCTTGCTAGCTGCTCGAAGTCGGTCTCTTTCATGCCGAACCGGGTCATCTCCTGCGTGCCCATCCTGATCCCGCTCGAACCTATAAAGCTCTCGTCATCAGGGAGGGCCTGGTAGTTGGTGATGATGTTGTTCTCTTCCAGCCTGCGCGCGATATCCTCGCCAATCCCGTACTGTCTTACGCGGATAACCACCTGATGGGTCTCAGTGAAACCTTCAGCGGGGTCACCCTCCACAGTTATCCCCTTGGCATACAGGGCCTTTGCGAAGACGCGGGCATTTTTAGTCACCTGTGTCTGGTATTCATTCTTGAAATGGTTCATTTCATAAGTTGACATAAGCAGGCCAAGCAGCGTGCCAAGATGGTGGTTGCTGGTGGATCCTGGCATTGCCCTGCCTTTGATATCGACCCAGAGCTTATCGAGGCCGGTACCCTCGCCCATGTTTCCAGCGACAACTCCCCTCTGCGGGCCGAAGAAAGTCTTGTGAGTACTGCCGGTCACTACATCTGCGCCTTCTTTAAAAGGGTCTTGAAAGCTGCCGTAAAGGCCCAGCACATGAGCCATGTCAAACATAAGCACGGGCCGGTGCTTCATATCCTTTATCAGGTCGGCAACGAACTTGACAGGTTCCTTGTGCAGAAACATGCTCTTGCCGAATATGATGAGCTCGGGGTTTACTGATTCGATTAGCTCTCCTAGCTTTGCAGTATTTGCCTTATAGGGGCTGTCCTTCAGCACGGGGATGTTATGTACATTTTCCTTTCCTGTCTCAGTATTCTCCTCAACGAAATTGAAAAGTGAGCCCATGGGTTGTGCGCTAAGGTGTCCACCCTTGGTGAGGTCGTTATTAATCACTGCCCTCAGCCTTCTCGAAAGCTGTTTGCCCTTATCGCGGTTGACGAACTTGACCATAGCCTTGTAAACGATCTCGTTTGCCATCTGGCCGCTTATGGGTCGTAACTCAATATTGGTGCACCCGAAAAATATTTTGAGCTCGTTAGTGAGCTCCTCTTCAACATCTCTGATGAAGTCGGTCCCCTGATAAAAATAAACCTCCTTGCCTTTCATGGTCCGGTGTTCGGCGTACCTGCCGCATGGATCGGATATTTCACAAAGCTTCACCAATAGGCTGGGAGTGGATTCTGAAGGGATGAGGTTTATGCACTCGCGTTGCCGCCAGGTGTTATTGGCTGCAGTCTTTTCCAGCAGTTTTTCTAATTTGGTTTGAAAGTTAGCCATATTATACCTCGTCCTGTATTTGTATAAAGGATACTCGAGAGATAAGGATTTAACAAACCCGATTTGCCAAACAGGAAGGTCTGTATTTATCATATATACATCTGTTACATCGCGGAAATCTGTTAGAGGAGCCTGGATTGAGTATTCATCGGGTTACTAATATTTTCGGTGTATTAATACTCACATTACTGACAGGGGTAGCCTGTAATTCCATTTCTTCAGCCAAATCAGGCAGCACCCCAATTATTACATCGCTGTCGGCGGAGCACACCGCTGTCTATCCACTGGGAAATACTAAGATAGCATGCATTGGTACGGATCCCGACGGTGATACTCTTACCTACCTATGGGCAGCCAGCGAGGGCAAGATCTTTGGAAGCGGACCGGAGATCACTTGGGAAGCGCCCAAATCGTATGGCGATTTTCACATTATGGCTACCGTAGACGACGGACATGGAAATAACACAAGCAAGGTAGTGACGGTAACTGTGATCGTACGGGACGCATCAAGTTGCTGCAGGTGATTGATGATACATAAACCAATGAGAAGTTTGGTATTCGTATTTATTGCGATTGGCATTGTTGTTTCATTGATCGCATGTAGTTCGGGTTCTGAGCTACAAATTCTTACACACACTATTACAGTCCGGGAGTTCACCGGTAATCTGAATATCACCCAGAGCATGGCGACCGTAACGGGGACAGCCAGGAATGCCAGCGATACAGTTATCAGGGATTGTGTGGTCAATGTGACTTATTACGATGCCCAGAAAAATGTTGTGGGTGTTTCATCGGCGAACAAGGAATTGCTTAATCCTGGCGAAGTTTGGGGCTTTACGGTTCAGTTGACAGGATCGGACGCCTGGAAGGTTCTGAGCTATGACATAGTGGCTCATAACCAATAGTCACAAGTCGTTGTTTTTCCCTATTAATTACGATATACTGCGCTTAATCTTATTGGCGAGGAGGTGAAATATACATGATTAATATTCCGAAGTTCTCAATGCTATTGTCGAGCATATTGCTTTTATCGATCATTGTCGTAATAGGTTGCAGCCAACCACAGGCTCCTTCGGGTAATAAAGCTCCGGTTATCATGAGCTTGACGCCGATGCAGAACCAGACCACACCAGGTGGAACTGTTATCATCGAAAGCAAAGTCACCAGTCCAGATAACGATCCTGTCACATATAAGTGGTCGGCAACGGGTGGAGGTTTCGGGGGATCTGGGCAAAAAAACATATGGCAGGCGCCATCACAAAGCGGTGTCTACGAGATAACGTTGACGGTTGAGGATGGCAAAGGAGGCTTTGCCCAGGCTCGGACGTCAATTACGGTATCCAGTAACAGGGCTCCTGCTATAACCAGCCTATCCGCCGACAGGCAAAACGTCACACCGGGTGGAAGCACGTCCGTTACCTGTGTGGCCAATGATCCTGACGGAGATATCATCATTTACAGTTGGAATGCCGCGGATGGTTCGATAAATGGGAAAGGCAACAAGGTATCCTGGATTTCGCCCAATAAGGTTGGCGATATAGGTATTACCTGCGTGGTGAGTGACGATAAAGGAGGCGAATCCAGGCAGACGGTCCTGGTTAAAGTAGCGCCGGCGGGAAGTTCCATAACGATCAACCTGGTCAAGGAGGAGAGCGGGAACGTTTCTTCGACTGGCGTCAAGGATACAAATCGCTACCGGGCAGGCGATGATGAGAAAAACCTTACCTACCGCGCGTTTTTCAGTTTTGATATTTTCGGGCTCAATAAGACCAATGTGAGGCAGGCAAAATTGAAATTTGGGCCGGGAGGAATAACCGGTGATCCATTCAATGCCCTGGGCGGTCTGCGGCTCTGGAAGGTTAACTATGGCGAGGGGTTGCCGGATTACATTATTACAGGTGACAATTTCTTCAGCGCAGGGGCGCTGTTTACATCAGCACCGAACGAGGTTGATGTTACGACTGAAATCACCAGCCTGGTAGCGGCAGGGGCCAGCAGGCTTCAATTGGAAGCGCTGTTCTATAAAGCCAGCAATACAAATAATTCCATTGATTATGTTGAGTGGCCTGACCTTACCTTATTGATAACGTTTGCACCATGATAATCAATTAATAAATAGGAGGTTTGAGTTGAACAAAAGCAAAATACTACATGCGGCAATACTCTTAATTGTGGTCAGCCTTGTCTTACCAGTTGCCTGCGTTAAAGTAGCTGACCAGGCGCCCAAAGCCCCGGCGGGGAATCTACCCCCAGTTATTGCCTCCGTAACGGCTGCTCAGAACCAGTCGTATCCCGGCGGGACGGTAAATTTGCAGAGTGTAGTTTCCGATCCTAACGGGGACATGATCAATTTTAAATGGACTGCCACCGGAGGAGAATTCGTAGAAAACGGCAGGGTTAACACAACATGGAGGGCGCCCAAAGATTTCGGTAATTATGAGATCAAACTTACAGTCGATGACGGCAAAGGCGGGATAGCCCAGTCTACCGTACAAATCGCCGTCAGTGCTAACCATCCACCGACGATTACCAGCCTGACAGCAGATCCTGCTGCGCTGCAATATGCATCGCGGACAACCTTGACCTGTATTGCCAGTGACCAGGATGGCGACCCTGTGCAATATAAGTGGGAAGCACGGGACGGTACACTGAGCGGAGAAGGCAATAAGGTTTCCTGGACTTCCCCCAGCAAAGGCGGCAACTACAGCGTTTTCGTAACTGCTAGTGACGGAAAGAGCGCCGAGACCAGGCAGGAGATCATCATCGCGGTCGCTGCTCCGAGCGGGGTCCAGACCTTTAAGATGGAACCCAACGAAAGTGGGACAGTCACATCTGAAGGAGATAGGGTTCCCAGTATGTATAAAGCTGGGGATGACGAGAAAAATATTGGTTACCGCGCGTTTTTCAGCTACAATATATTCCCGCTTTGGAACATGGATATAAAGCAGGCAAGGCTCAAGTTCATCGGGACAAAAATTTCAGGCACCCCCTATGAACAGGTGACTGGTATCGGCGGGTTCCAGATCAGGCATTTAAGCTACGGGAGCAGCCTGCCCAAGTTCAATATCACGGAGGGAGGTCCGGTGGAGAGGCAAGGAGCGAATTTGACGGAGTCCATGACCGAGGTTGATGTTACTCCAGAACTGATAAACGATGTCAGCAACAGGCTTGAAAGGTCTCAATTCGAAGCTACGTTCTTCATTAAAACGACTAATGGTAATAACCTTGCTGAGTTCGTCCAATGGCAGGATGTAGTACTGGAAGTCACATCTGCGCCTAAGTGATAGAGCTTTTAACATTCGGATTTTGTTTTCACAGGGCGACTGATTGCAGTCGCCCTGATTTGTTCCCTGTTTTGACTTGTTTTTACCGAGGTGCTAAATTATATATGGTAAATTAGCAGTCTGGCCTGGTGAGTGCTAAAAATGACTAAGAGTTCTATAAAGAGACGAGATGCCGTTCTAAAAATAATAGTAAGCGAGTATATCTCTACGGCAAATCCCGTGGCATCGGGATCGATTTTGAGACATCACAGGCTAGGTGTGAGCCCGGCAACGATCCGCAATGACATGGCTTTCCTGGAGGACGAGGGTTATATAACAAGACCCTACACGTCATCCGGAGGGGTTCCGCTGGACAAGGCTTACCGGTATTATGTCGAAAACTTATCTGAGAGCGTGAATCTGCCTGCTGACGAGCAAAAACGGATACGCAACATGCTTGGGGATGCCTGCGATGAATACGACAGGTTTCTCAGGGTGGCGGCAAATATAATGGCGCACCTGGTAGGCAATGCTGCTATAGTAACCTATCCTAAATCGTCCGAGAGTCGGTTCAGGCACCTCGAGCTTGTTGAGATACACGAGTATATGGCACTGCTGGTGCTGATATTGAGCAACGCAGTGCTGCATCGGCAAACCTTGTCCTTTGATCAACCGGTCAATCAGGAGCAGTTGGACCGGGCGGTAGGTAAAATCAACCGGGAATACGCTGGCCAGACGGGGCGCCAGATCAAAGATAAAAAGCTGGCATTGACGTCTGTTGAGAAAAGGGCATTGAATACCATAGCTGAGATAATGGCCCATGAAAACGAGATCCAGTACGAGAATTCATACCTTGAAGGCGTACGGTTGATGCTGGGGCAGCCTGAATTTACCCAACGTGAACAGATGCTGGGCATCCTGGAACTGATGGAAGCCAAGGGATGGCTCAGGCACGTTATTGACTGGCAGGTTACCAGTAAAGGTGTGAAGGTGATAATCGGAGGTGAGAACCGCGAGGCGGCGTTGCGAGACCTCGGCCTGGTATTCGGTCAATACGGCGTTCCCGACCAGATGGGTGGCACTCTTGGTATAATAGGCCCAAAAAGGATGGACTACCGCAGGGCCATTTCCGCGGTCAACTATATATCTGGTCTCCTCAGCGAGCTCGTAGCCAGAGTTAGCCGGGAAGAGTGATATTTCGAGTTAGGAGGGCATTTTGGCAGAGGAACCCGTTTTGCAGGATCAGGAAGACGATATTGAAGCCTTAAAAAAAGCCCTTGCTGATGAAAAGGAAAAAGCAGAAAGCTACCTCTCGAGTTGGCAGAGAGAGCGAGCTGATTTCAGTAACTACAAGAAGAGGATCGAGCAGGAAAAGAGTGAGTCGCTCACGTGGACTAACGCAGAGCTTATTAAATCTCTTTTACCTGTTGTTGATGACATGGAAAGGGCTTTCAATATGGTTGATCCCAGGTTCAAGGATACCAGCTGGGTAGAAGGCTTCAGGCAGATACAGCGCAAGCTCCAGGAAATCCTGCGTGATCATAGTTGCACCGAGATAGAGTGCGTGGGACAGCCCTTCGATCCGAATCTTCATGAAGCTGTGGCCTATGATGAGGGCGATGAAGGCATAGTAATTGCGGAGCATCGCAAGGGTTATAAAATGAAGGACAGGGTGCTCAGGGCACCCCAGGTTTCTGTGGGTAAGGGAAAGAATGAACAAACCGCCAAATTGGATAATAATGAGAACGAGAATCAAGCATAGCTGAGTAGCATTGATTGAGTGCTTCTATGGATCAATTAAATTCGTTGATAAGGAGGATTAAATGGGTAGAATAGTAGGAATCGATCTCGGTACAACTTTCAGCCTGATAGCTACAATGGAAGGCGGCGAACCGGTTATAATCCCCAACAGGGAGGGCGAGCGTCTGACGCCGTCAGTAGTAGCTATCGATAAAAAAGGTGAGCGCCTCGTTGGCTTACTGGCGAAGCGGCAGGCCATCACCAATCCCGAAAATACCATATTCAGCATCAAGCGCCTCATAGGGCGCAAGTACCGTGACACCGAGGTACAGAACGATATAAAACGCCTCCCTTATAAAATAATCGAGGCATCGAACGGTGATGCCAAGGTCGTCATGGGTGGTAAGGAATACAGCCCTGCTGAAATCTCGGCCATGATCCTGCAAAAACTGAAGATAGATGCCGAAGCTTTCCTCGGCGAGAAAGTCAGCGACGCGGTCATCACCGTGCCGGCTTACTTTAACGACAGCCAGCGGCAGGCAACCAAGGACGCCGGTGTCATTGCCGGGTTGAACGTGCTGCGCATCGTGAATGAGCCGACTGCCTCCGCCCTGGCCTACGGCCTCGATAAGAAAAAGGAAGAGATGATAGCTGTTTACGACCTGGGCGGCGGCACCTTCGATATTTCAATACTCGAGCTTGGCGAGGGCACGTTCCAGGTCAAGTCCACCAACGGCGATACCCACCTCGGTGGCGATGACATCGACCTGAAGGTCATGGACTGGCTTACTGAGGAGTTCAAAAAGGAGCAGGGCATTGATCTAAGACAGGACAGGATGGCTTTGCAGAGGCTCAAGGATGCGGCCGAGAGGGCGAAAAGAGAGCTTTCCACCGTCGGGCAGACGGAGATCAATCTACCCTTCATCACAGCGGATGCCTCTGGCCCCAAACATTTGAACATCACGCTTACCCGTGCCAAGCTGGAACAGCTTGCGGCTGACCTGCTGGAGAGGAGCATCGAGCCGTGCAGGAAGGCACTTAGCGATGCCGGCCTTACCGCTGCCCAGATTACCGACGTAATACTAGTCGGCGGTCAGACAAGGATGCCCAAGGTCCAGGATATGGTGAGGCAGTTCTTCGGGAAGGAACCTATCAAGGGCATCAACCCTGATGAAGCTGTAGCGCTGGGCGCTGCCATCCAGGGTGGTGTGCTTAAGGGAGACGTCAAGGATGTGCTTCTACTCGACGTGACGCCTCTTACGCTCGGCATCGAAACGCTGGGCGGTGTGGCGACCCCGCTCATCCCGAGGAATACCACCATCCCGACTTCCAAGAGCCAGGTCTTCAGCACGGCCGCTGACAACCAGCCGAGTGTCGAAATACATGTATTACAGGGCGAGAGGCCCATGGCTACCGACAACAAGACCCTCGGAAGGTTTATACTCGACGGCATTTTACCGGCTCCGCGCGGCGTGCCTCAAATCGAGGTCACATTCGACATCGATGCCAACGGAATATTAAATGTCCGCGCGCAGGATAAGGGCACGGGCAAGGAGCAGAAGATAACCATTACAGCCTCGAGTGGCTTGACCAAAGATGAAGTCGAGAAGATGCGCCGCGAGGCTGAGGCTCATGCCGCTGAAGATACCCGTAAGAAGGAAGAAGTCGAGACCAAGAACGTAGCTGAGGCAACTGTTTACTCCGCCGAAAAAACCATCCGCGAGTATGGCGATAAGATACCGGCAGACTTGAAGAGCGAAGTTGAGGGTAAGATAGCTGCAGTGCGCTCTGCGCTCCAGGGCACAGATATGAATTACATGAAGAGTGCTCTACAGGCTCTGAATGATTCAATGCAGAAGATCGGTGCTGCCGTTTACCAGCGCTCGACACCACCCCCTCCAGGAGGTGATGCCGGAGGTACCGGCGGTGATACTCCTCCACCTCCACCCAAGGATGAGGGCACAGTGGAAGGCGAATTCAGAGAAGTGTAATAATTCAACAATCCTTGATATTGGGATGGCAGGCGGCATTATCAGGCTGCCTGCCATTTTGTTTTATAATCATTGTAAGATTTAAGAATCATTTTGACATGTTTATGGAAAAGTGAATAATATGATGGGAAAAATGAAATGAGGGGGTCTGCGAGTAGATGGCGAGAATGTCTTTCTCATTAAGTACGGTAGCCAAGGCTGTCATGGCTATCATAGCTGGTGTCCTTGTTATTTGGCAGCCCGGTATTGCTCTGTGGATTCTTGGCATATTCCTCATCGTATGGGGTATTTTGACATTGATAGATCGCCGTTAGTTAAGGATCATTAAATTCGCGCGTTGCAAATTTTAGCATAAGGAGGCATCATGTTCATAGTATGGGGGGTAATATCCATTATAATCGGTATTATCATTTTGATTTTCCCGAGGATACTCAATTATCTTGTGGCCATCTGGTTCATCCTTACTGGAATTGGCTTACTTATAAGTGCTTCTTGCATGCCCAAGATTCCTGGTCTCCCTTTTTAGCAGAAAAATAGGTTACCCGAAAAAGAAGGCTCATAGCAACCTGATATCTCCATGTGGCCCATGGATTAAAATCCATGTACTATTGTGGTACTTGTGGTTTCAGCTACGACGACTGGGTTGGCGTGTTTTTCCCGAAGGGACTACCGCGCAAAGACTGGCTCAGCTACTATGCCAGAGAATTTAACGCCCTCGAGCTGAACTCTACTTATTATGCCCTTCCACGCCCCTCGGTTCTGGAATCAATGGCTAAAAAGACTGGCGAGGGCTTCCTCTTCACGGTCAAGGCAAATCAGGAGATGACACACGTCCGGAATCAGGGGTCCGGCGTATTTAAAGCATTTATAGGAATACTGCAGCCTTTGATCGACGCAAACAAGCTTGGCTGTATCTTGGCGCAATTCCCTTATAGCTTTGGATTCAATATTGAGAACCATAATTACCTTAAACAATTGCACGAATGGATGGAAGGTCTGCCGCTGGTAATAGAGTTCCGCAATGCGGCATGGCTCAACCAGAAGATCATGGAATGGCTGAAGAGCAATAACATAGGTTTTTGCTGCGTGGATGAACCACATCTGCCAAAACTGATTCCCCCGGTGGCGGTGGTAACCAGCGATATTGCATATCTGCGTTTCCACGGCCGTAACGCGGCAAAGTGGTGGCAGCATGAGCAGGCCTGGCAACGGTATGATTATACATACAAGCGTGAAGAACTTGAGGAATGGATTCCGAAGATCAGCAAAATGAGTCAGGAAGCCAAAAACACCTTTATCTTTGCCAATAATCACTGGCAGGGGCAGGCGGTTGATACCATAAGGCAGGTTCGCTCCATGCTTGACCAGCTTGTGTTGTGATCTCGCATAAGCTAGAATAAATCTCTACAATACATACCTTGAGGATCCATCGATGGCTGATGCTGTTGAGTTGTTGGAACGTTTAAAGGCTGAATGCAAGCGGATTGAATACCAATTGGAACAGCTTAGAATCGAGGAAAAGCAGGCAGACGAACAACGGGAAGGGAGTCCTTTTGGTAAAAGAGAAGAAGGCGCTACCGAGGCGTTCGAATGGGAGAAGCGGATTGCCATTGGAAAAAAGCTTTTCAGCACGCTTGCCGAAATTATGCACGCTATAGAGAAATACGAATCCGGTACCTACGGAATATGCGATATGTGTAAAATCCCAATCGAGCCAGCAAGACTGGAAGCGTTGCCCCATGCTAACCTATGTCTGAAATGTAAATCGCGCCAGATGAAAAATGCCAGGGTTGCTTAAGCGCCTGACCTGGCGGCATGGGGTAGCCTTCATTGCCATCGCAGCCGCTATTGTAACCCTGGACCAGGTCAGCAAAGAATGGATACGCTCGCACATTGCTATTGGTGATTCTTTGCCTGAAGTCGGTCCCCTGACCATCGTTAACGTTCAGAATTCCGGTTCGGCATTCGGCCTGTTCACCAACCAGGCTTTCCTGCTGAGCATAGTAGCCATCGCGGGACTTGTGATGGTTCTAATTTTCTTCCGCTATCTTGCAGAGCTGGGTTTCGCGGGCGGAGTTGCGCTCAGCCTTGTCTTTGGTGGTGCCCTGGGCAACCTGATAGACCGCCTCAGATTCGGCTATGTCACAGACTTCATTTACCTAAGGCTGTGGGATGAAGTTTATTGGCCTGCTTTCAATGTCGCAGATTCTGCCATAACAATCGGCGCTCTGGCGCTGGCGGTCATTGCCCTGGTAAAGTTCAAAAAGGAAGATGAGCCAAGGTCACGACATGGAGACAAGGGTATTCCAGGTAGTTGAGGCAGGAGTTCGCCTGGACAAATTCCTGGTTGAAAAATGCCCTGATCTATCACGTTCCCACATTCAGGGGCTCATACGAGAAGCTCACGTGCTTGTCAATGACCATAGAGTGCGTCCAGCTTTAAAGCTCCGGCAGGGTGATAACATAACGGTGACGATATCTGCTCACCAAGCTGCTATCCTGTTACCTGAAGATATACCCATCCAAATCATCTACGAGGATGCCGACATAATTATCATTAATAAGCCGGCGGGTTTGATTATATACCCAGCGCCGGGGCATGCCAGCCATACACTCGTCAATGCGCTGCTGAGGAAATTCCCCGACCTTGAAACTTTCGGTAGTTCCCTGCGGCCGGGTATCGTCCACAGACTGGATAAGGATACATCCGGGCTGATGGTCATAGCCAGGAATGAGGGTGCACGCCAGTACCTGGTGGAGCAGTTTAAAACACGCTCAATTAAAAAGGGCTACTTAGTTTTGGTCAGAGGAAAACTTGCTCCAGAGAATGGTGCTATAGATGCTCCCATAGGCAGGAATCCTGCCAACCGTAAGCGCATGGCCGTTGTTTCAGGTGGGAGGGAGGCTAAGACAAGCTATAAGGTACGCCAGTACCTTGATGGTTATACGCTCTTAGAGGCCTGGATCGAGACTGGCAGGACACACCAGATAAGGGTGCATTTCGCTGCCATTGGGCATCCGGTCATCGGTGATAGCATATACGGTGTGAAGTCATCGCTGCTGGGAAGGCAATTCCTGCATGCTTTTTATCTCGAGTTAAGGCTCATACGAAGCGGCCAACTTCATAGTTTCACCTGCGATTTGCCAGCCGATTTAAAAAATGTACTTAGGGGTTTAAGTATGGCAGGAGAGAAATATAAGTAAGCTGTTGCCAATTGTAATGCCGATATGATAAATTTAAACCAAAAGCGAGGTTTTGGAAATGAGACCAGCGGATAAGTTCGGTCAGATGAAAAAAGAACCAATGGGCGGTCAGAACGAACTTTATAACCAGATCGCCAATACGCCGGGGACACCGGAGGATATTGCCAGCTTCGAGGCGGATGCAGCCATCAAGCGCAACGAATTGCTGTACAACATCCGCAACCAGATGGAAGAGACCCAGGGTATGGTAAAACAGGAAGAGCAAAGGCTTGAGCGCCTCCGGCAGCACCTGCGGGAATTAGAGGAGATATATAAGACGCTTACCAAGGGCAAGGGCAAAGAAAAATAGCCAGGTTTTCTGGTCTGGTTTGGATATCTATCAAAGCGGGATATTCAGGTTTGGGCACCTATCAGATAGCCTGTCCGGAATTCTATTAAAACCCCGGCATATATTGAGAGGTGGCAGCGTTGAAGGACAATCGTAAGGAGTACGCCCTGGAGTATGCCGGATTCTGGATCAGGCTGGCGGCAACTCTGATCGATTTATCTGTATTGATAGTAGGATTATATATATTGTATTGTGTGATATCACAGTCATTTTTCTGGATATTTCCAGATATACCTCGCGTGCTCAAATCGTTTAATGAGATAGCCCGCGGCGCTCCGTTTTCCGGTGGTATCATCGGGTTTATTGTGTTTATTTTACTCATGTTCTTGATAAGCAGTACGGTTTATTTTGTGTCCTCCTGGGCAACCGCGGGACAGACGCTGGGAAAATTAAGCCTGGGCATAAAGGTCATACGGAGCGATAGCTCTCCTGTCGACCTGAGATTTGCATTCATCCGCTTCCTGGGGAGCATGCTTTGCGTAGCTATGCTGGGTATAGGATTTATTTTGATCGCCTTTGACGGCCACAAACAGGGTTTGCATGACAGGATTGCCGATACTTACGTTGTGAAACTGCCTGTGAAACAGGTGGTTTACAACCAGTCACTTGCCCGGGGTGGAGTAGGCTGAAATGCCATCTCAGGTAAGGGTCCGTTTCGCCCCCAGTCCCACGGGCTATCCTCATGTTGGCAATGTCCGCACAGCTCTATTCAACTGGCTTTTCGCACGGCATTGTGACGGGGTGTTCATCCTGCGCATAGAAGATACGGACGTTGCCCGCAAAGTTGAAGGGGCCGTCGAGGTCATCCTGGAGAGTTTGAAATGGCTGGGTCTGGACTGGGATGAAGGCCCTTACGTTCAATCACAAAGACTTGATCTTTACCACGGATACGCCGAGCAGCTCGTCGGTGAGGAAAAGGCTTATTATTGCTTCTGTACTGCGGAGAGGCTCGAGGCCATGCGCCAGGAACAGGTTGCCCGCAGGCAGCCGCCCGGCTATGACAGGCGCTGTAGGGAACTCGGCAAAGCCCGGGCACATGCACTACAGTCCGAGGGCAAAGTACCCGTTGTGCGGTTTAAATCGCCTCTGGAGGGGCAGACCGCTGTCACTGACCTTATACGTGGGGAAGTGGTTTTTGATAACAAAACGCTGGACGACTTCGTCCTTTTGAAGTCGGATGGCTATCCAACTTACCATCTTGCCAATATAGTTGACGATCATCATATGAATGTCTCGCACGTGCTCAGAGCTGAGGAATGGCTGTCAAGCACGCCCAGACATGTACTTTTGTACCGCGCCTTTGACTGGCAGCCTCCGCAGTTCGCCCATCTCCCTATGATTTTAGGCCCGGACAAGTCCAAACTGAGCAAGCGGCACGGGGCGACGGCAATCAACGAATACCGCGAACAGGGGTATCTTCCCGAGGCGATGGTCAATTTCCTCGCCCTGCTAGGCTGGTCGCTAGATGATAAAACCGAGATCATGACTTACGATAAGATAATTAAAAATTTCGCAATTGAGCGCGTGAGTAAGACTGCAGCAATTTTCAATATTAATAAGCTGGAATGGATGAACGGTGTTTATATACGCGCTCTCAGTGCGACTGAGTTTGCAGCGAGGAGCCTGCCGTTTGTTGAGCAGGGTCTGCCCCCTGAAGTGAAACACCCCATAGATGCCGGTTACCTTGCACGTATAGCACCGCTGGTGCAGGAGAGATCCAAGACCCTGGCTGAAGTACCTCAACTGGTGGACTTTTTCTTTGTGGATGACCTCGAATATGACAATGCCATATTGCAGGGCAAGCTGGGAAAGGACCAGGCTGTGCTGGCGCTCCAGAAAACCATAGAGTCCCTGCAAAAAATGGAAGGCTGGAAGACTGAGCATCTGGAGAACATTATCAGGCCTCTAACTGAGAAACTCGGCCTGAAGACGGGTCCTTATTTCGGCGTTTTACGTGTGGCTGTTACAGGTCGGACTGCCTCGCCTCCGTTGTTCCAGACCATGGAGGTGCTGGGCAAGGAGAGGAGCATAGTGCGCTTGAAGGCAGCTTTAGATAAATTAAATACATAAAAATATGAAAGGGCATGTTAATTGCTTCAAAAACAGAATAACCAACTCGATCTCGACTTCCTATTCCATCCAAAATCCATAGCTGTGGTCGGCGTTTCTGCCGATGGGAATATCAGCTTTAATGCAGGCGCTCTTTTTGTGAAGCAATTAATTGATTTTGGCTACCCCGGTGTTTTATATCCGGTTGGAACTAGAGGTGGCGAAGTACTGGGCCTCAGGGTACACACCAGCATTAAAGAAATACCTGGCTACATAGATTATGTTATCGCTGCTATACCGAATAAATATACCCCACAACTGGTAGAGGATTGCGGGCAAAAAGAAGTCAAGGCCATACACTTCTTCACATCGGGATTCGGTGAGATAGAGGACAAGGTCGGCGAAGAGCTACAAAAAGAACTGCTGCAAATTGCTCGAAAATATAACATGCGGATCATTGGTCCCAACTGCATGGGAATTTATTGCCCTGCTTCCAAACTGGCCTTTGGGCGTGAGTTTTCACCGCAGGTGGGGACAGTTGGCTATCTTGCGCAGAGTGGAGGGCAATGCATTTTGGGTATCAGGGAAGCCAACAGGCGCGCTATCCATTTCAGCAAGGTGGTCAGCTACGGCAACGCCGCCGATATCAACGAGTGCGATCTTATCGAATATTTCACCAATGATCCCGAGACGACCATTATCACTGCGTATATTGAGGGGACTAATGACGGACGACGTCTTTTCAGGGTGTTAAAAGCGGCGACCCGGAAGAAGCCCGTTATCGTGTTCAAATGTGCTGCAACTGAGGGTGGTACCCATGCGGCTCTATCCCATACCAGCGCTATTGCAGGATCAAGCATGACCTGGGATTACCTGCTGCGCCAGGCAGGGGTAATACGTGTATACAGTGTGAAGGAAATGTTTGATGCTGTTACTCTATTGCAACGTTGTCCCGAGCCCAGGAGTTTAAATGCGCTTGTTATCGGGCATGGTGGTGGTTCCTGTGTGCAGGCTTCCGATGATGCCTGCAGGGCAGGGCTTAAAATGCCTTTGCTCCCGCCCGAACTGAGGAAAACTCTGATGGATGTATACGGGACGGACGCTGGCAATATTTTTAAAAATCCACTGGATATTAACCCTTTCTGGGGCCTGGAACGATCCAGGAGGGCTTTCAATGCTGTATCGAAGTGGGACCAGGTAGATATGATTTTACTTCATGCTACACCTGAACAGGATCCATTTGTACGGCGGGACTTCCAATTTAAAGCGCAAATTGATACTCTCATCGAGTGGGCAAAACTTTCACCAAAACCTGTTGTGGCTGCGCTGAATGTTAACACGATGTCGGGTGACGACGGTCTTCCCGAGCAATCTTTTAACAGGATCATAGAGGCGGGAATAGCTGCTTTCCCTTCCGTTGAACGCGCTGCAACTGCTGTTTACAGGGTTTACCGGTACTACCAGTGGCTGAGAAAACACGCCAGCATCTGATTTAACGGTTCTTACAGAAGTTTGCTAATTTCATTAAAACCTCCTCTCTCATTCATAATAAATTCACAATAGCCCGATACAATTGCTAAACAAGATATTAAAAGAGAAAGGGGGTAAATTCGCTTGAATAACTGGCTCAAAGTTGGTGTCCCCGTTTTAATAGCTGTATTGCTTATCGTTGCTGCCGTAAGTATTACGTTCGCAGTTACTAAAGACAATACTGTAAAGCAGCTGGCCTCAGCACCATATACGCCTCAGAAAACCGGTGATATACAACTGGCACGAGGTGGATTGTGTCCTAATTGCCCGGGATATGGGCAGGGTGGTACGACTGGTGACCAGGGAACAGCGAATGGCCCAGGTTATGGATACAATGGCGGCGTATATCAGGGCAGTTGCCATGGGAGTTATTACCAGGGCAACAGCACGACCAGTGGCTACGGAGGTGGTTGCTGCCGGGGTAGGTAACAAATTATAGACAAAATAATCCTTATATGCATATCCATTCCTCCTGCTAAAGGGACGAAGCGACCTCTTCGTCCCTTTATGTTATGTGTGTTAAAATCGAAGCAGGGATAAATTAAGCAGATGGCACGCCGGAAGATACTGGTAGTTGATGACGAGCCGAAGGTATGCGACCTTATAAAAGCCTACCTTGAGAAAGATGGCTACGACGTCGTTATCTTAAGTGACGGTAAAAGCGCAGTAGAAAAGGCCCATAGCCAGAAACCCGACCTTATTGTCCTCGACCTTAATCTGCCGGAGATGGATGGGATTGAAGCCTTCCGTACGATACGAACGTTTTCTGATGTACCGGTGATCATGGTGACGGCACGCGATGATGAGGTGGACAAGATAGTCGGCCTGCAGCTGGGAGCTGATGATTACGTGACCAAACCGTTCAGTCCCAGGGAGCTTGCCGCAAGGGTGGGTGCCGTTTTACGCAGGTATTCAGAAGGGCCGAAAGCAGCTACCAAAATAGTAGCCGGTGATTTATTGATCGACTTCGAAAGGCACGAGGCTAAATACAGGGGCGAACAAGTCGGCCTTACTGCAGCAGAGTTCAAGCTCCTGACCGTCATGGCTCGAAACCCCGGACGCGTATTCACCCGTCTTCAACTAATGGATTCCGCTTTTGGAGAGGCCTATGAAGGATACGACCGTACCATAGACGCTCATATCAAGAATATCCGGCAGAAATTTACAAAAATTGCCGGTGAGGCAGAAAACCCGATTGTTACAGTGAGGGGGGTTGGCTACAAGCTGGAATACAAGCATGAATAGTTTATCCATAAAACTTAGCCTGCTGTTTGTGGGCCTGGCACTTCTGAGTATCGGTATTGTGGCCGTCTGGGTAAACCAGTCGGTGAATGCTAATTTCACCAGCTATTGCCAGCGACACGACGCCACGTGTATGTGCCGGGATCCTAATACGGGTGTAATGGGTATGGGACAGTCCGAGCAGGCATTCCTTGAAGACTTTCAGAGATCACTGGGGATAGCGGCTTTTGTAGCTATTGCAATTGCAGTTGCACTGGGCTTTATAGTGAGTAATCTTATCACCAGGCCTATGCGGCAGCTTGCGGACTCAGCTCAGAGAATTGCAGCAGGAGATCTGACCCAGAGGGTCAGGCACAAGAGCGATGACGAGGTGGGAGAAGTATCCAATGCTTTCAATTCTATGGCTGAACAGCTTGAGAAAAAAGAGAAGAGCCGCAAGCAGTTGCTGGCAGATGTGGCTCATGAGCTGCGCAATCCACTTAGCATCGTGCAGGGCAACCTTGAGGCCTGGCTGGATGGTGTGATCACTCCTACACCCGAGCAAATAGCATCCGTATATGATGAGACGGTGCTGCTGAACAGGCTGATAACTGATCTCAGGGAGCTTTCGCTGGCTGAGGCAGGGCAGCTGAAGCTGCATCAGGAGCCTGGCGATATCGGCGAGCTTATCAATGCCGAGATAACCGGGTTCCAGGCTCGTTGCCAGGAAAAGCAGGTCTCATTGAGCGCAGAGTTAGACGAAAATCTACCGGAAGTCAATATAGACCGTGACCGCATACGCCAGGTTTTACATAATCTTATGGAGAACGCTCTTCACTATACACCTTCCAACGGCGCCATTAAAGTGAAAGCCAGGATGGATAAGGATCAACAGGTACGTGTCTCAGTGGCTGATTCGGGCAGTGGCATTGACCCGGCTGACCTGCCATACATCTTTGACCATTTTTACAAAGCTGATAAATCGAGGCAACGTGGTTACGGCAGCGCCGGAATAGGCCTGGCGCTGGTTCGGCGTTTCGTAGAATTACATGGTGGAAAGGTGTGGGTGGATAGCCAGGTTGAGAAGGGAAGCACGTTCTATTTTACAGCACCCATTGAGAAATAAGCATATCGTAGAAGTATAACTTAAGTAGTATCTATCTCTGTTGTCCTATCCCGGGCAAAAACATAGGTACCCTTTTCTTATAGTCTAGATATGCTCCGCCGAATTTGAGCTCCAGCTCTTTTTCCTCGATTTTCTTTGCATAAATACAGAAAACCAGTATGAACAGGGGAGTGTAAAATATTGTCAGGGCCAGTGAACCAATCAGAATGCCGAGCCCAAATAATATAAGGAACAGTCCCAGCATCATGGGATTACGGGAGTACGCGTAAATGCCGGTGGTGATCAGCTTCTGCGGCGGGTTCACCGGTACTGCAGTGCCATGTGCACGGAGGAACATTGTCCAGGTCCAGGTGCCAAGGATGAATCCTGGTACTAAAAAGAGCAGCGCTGGTATAAGAGTCCAGGGCATAAAGCTGATTGAAGGCAGATTCAGCCACTTATCTGTGAGCAGCGCGGCAACGATGAAAAGCGCCACAACGCTGATATATAGTAAGCCGACGACCGGGGTGAAGATCCAGCGACTTTTTCTATCACCGGTGGCTATGCGGAAGATGAAATCAGCTATTCTTTCGAAAAAGCCCATACCTGAATCCCTGTATTATTTCCCCATTTCCTGCCTGGGTGGCAATATAAGCTGGACACTTGAAGCAATCCAATCCGCAATAGGCAATCATTTTATCCTCTCCCTCAACTTCAACCACGATTTCTTTTCAAGGAAGCTGCCCGGCACATCAGCTTCCATCTCAAGGAACATTTTATAGGGGATTGTGAAGGCGAGGATATCAGGATCGACATAGGGACGGGCGGTGACATCGGTGAGTCCTATAACCGCTTTCGGCATTTCACGCTGGCTTTCCTGGTAGGGATAGAGGCATACCGTGCTACAGGCCGAGCCCATGTTTATAGCTACGTTATCGTTGGTGGGGCGGCCGTAATTTGCCAGGACTGTAAGAGCCGATAGCTGATCAGGATTGGCATAGAAAATGACCAGTTCAAGCTTTTCCTTTTCGGGATCGACTTTGTTCAACGGTTTCAGGATGACGTACTCGAATGTGATGCTGGTTGCCGGTACACGTTCGATCATTTTCTTGGCAAGCTCGGGTGTCTTTTTATAAGCTTCTCCCTCGTATTCCCCCGGTTTGCCTGTGGATAGAAAATATTCTATCCAGCCTGGGTTCTCAGCATAGGCATTACCGAATCCAACCCCTGTCCTGCCTCCCATACATCGCACAGTTTTACGGTCGAGCGCAACGATTTTGCCCTTTGCTGCTGCTGTGAGCATGCTGATGACACAGCCCCACTTGCCCTCTTTGAACTGCAGGGCATTTTCAGGCTTTTTATCGGAAAAGATTACAGCTACGGGATGATAACGGAGCTTTAGCTCTTTAGCTAAGCGGCTTTCCATCAGCTTAACTCGTTGCTAAGCAGGAAGAGGTCCGTCCAGTTGGAACCGCCGAAGCCGCTGGCAAGCGCCTGCCTGACCTTGCGCGTTATCTGGTGCTCGCCGGCATCCTCTCTTAACTGGAGTGCAGCTTCTGCCACCCTGAGCGTACCGGAATCACCGATGGCGTTGGTACACATCACACCTCCCGAAGGCGAGATAGGGAACGCGCCGTCCCTGTTCGTCATACCTTTCTCGATAAGCTTCCAGGCCTGGCCCTCGGGGCAAATGCCAAAATCTTCCATAAAGAAGGGATGAAAGAAGGGGCAGGGGTCGTACATCTCGAAGAGCTGTATCTCTTCCATTGGCTTGGTAATATGATTGCGGCTCAGTATTATGCGGCCGGCTTCGGTCTCCGAGTTCTTACGAGGCCCTCCCGTCATTGCGTCAAATAGCCCGCCACCTTCTTCGGCATGAACTGTAACATGATCCTTGATCCATACCGGCTTTCTGGTGATCTTTTTGGCTTTCTCTTCGCTGGCAAGTATCATGGCGCAGGCGCCGAGGCTGGTGGGACAAATCATCAGCAATGTGAGCGGGTAGAGCACCATCCTTGCAGTCAGCACGTCCTGGACAGTGAAAACGTTTCTTATATGGGCATTCGGGTTGCGGGAGGCGTTTTCCGACATGTAAGCGCGTATGATAGCTCCCACCTCAAGCGGGCAGCCGGTGCGCATCATATAATCATTGGATAAGAGTGCCAGACCCGAAACCGCGCCCACCTGGAAATTCCTCTGGTAAGCTGGATCGTATATCGTGGTTATAGCTGAAGTTACAGGACCCTCGTCGTGTTTTTCCCATCCTATCACCAGACAGGTATCACAGTAGCCCGAGGCGATATTGTACCAGGCGGTTACAATTTCCATTGTTCCGACCGTGCCGCCGGTATTCATCTTGAATCCGGACTTGCCGGCGCATCCCGAGTAATCCGCCAGCATTGCGTCGTTGAGATGATGCCCTTCGAAAAGGTCCATATTGCCTATGATAACGGTTTCGAGATCTTTTCTGGAGATCTGTGCATCTTCCATGGCCAGGCTGACTGCATCGTAAATCATCTCACCATCATTTTGATAGGGCCTGCGGCCGGTATGGCGGGTCTGACCGATACCTACAATGGCTACTCTTCTTGACACCTCGTCCTCCTTATAATTTTGATTGAAGGATTAATTAGTTTAGCAGGTCTGCTGGTATAGAATTATACACTTCTCTAAGGCGAAATAAAATAGAGGGCTGGTGCAAGGCCCTCTATTTTAAGTAAGGAGGTGTGAGCTGTGAGTTGCCGTTAAATCATACGTACTACCATCCAGCCGAACAATGGGCTTACAAAGTAGCGCATGAAAGGTATGAAAAGCGGCGTGAAACGCCTGGTTAGCTCGCGGGTATAATCCTGTATATAATGAGTGAAGGTCTTGATGTGGTACTTCAGCATTGCCTCTGACCTGGAAGTATCATACCAGTCGAGATAGTAAGGTTTGCTGGTAAATTTATAGTCGGGTGGGACCGGCAGGCCAAGCACCTTCAATATCGCTCCTATCATATCCCTGTAAAGCATCCTCTCCCCGGGACCACCGCTGATGATGAAGGTGTTGTTCTTAACTTCCTCAAACCTGGTGACAGCGTTGACAATGGCAGTGGCGGTATTATCCGGGTGGCAGAACTCGATCCTGTTTTTAAGTGGGACACTGAACATACGCCTTAGATCGCCCAGCTCGAAATTGAAGTACATGTTGACCGACAACCTCAATATAACGTGATCAAGTCCAGACTCCCTGATTATGTTTTCGGCCTCATATTTGGTATGAGCGTAGCCACCCATTGGCTTGCAGAGGTGCTTTTCGGCACATATCGGATTGGCAGCTTCGGGGGTGGGGCCATGCACAGCGACAGATGAGGTATATATTAAGGGAATCCTCCTGCCGATTCTCGCTAACTGGCTAATGAGGAGACGCGTACCTTCAACATTTACCCTGCGTGCCAGTTCTGGCTTCTGGTCCGCGATAGGCGGAAGTATGGCTGCCATATGGACAACGGTATCGATTCCTTCGAGGGCGCTTTTAACAGAGTCAACATTGGTAATGTCGCCCCAGAAGATATCCACATCGTTTTCGATACCAGAGATGGCTTTACGGTTGCGCGGGTTGTCCAGATCGAGGACCCTCACTGTAAATCCGTCATTGATGAAATGCTTTGCTATTGTAACCCCGAGGCGTCCCGCACCACCTGTTATCAACACTTTCATATTTTATTCTCCATTGATTTTCACGTGTTTAATCATCATGCCTGCCGTGAAGTGTGCGGATGGCCCAGCTGGTCCAGTGGGAACGCAGTGTATCGCTTTCAAGCGGCGTATTGTGATTGCCGTTGGTCAGAATCACCTGCTTGGGTTCGCTGGATCTGGCGTAAGAGTAAAGAAACCTGTTATACGGTGTCACTCGGTCGCTGATGCAGAAGACGAAAAGCTTGGAGCAGTCCTCCAGACCTGCCAGCGCCTCCGATACTTTCATCTTGGGGAAGGCATCGAGGAACTTATGGAAGTCTACGCGAACCTTGAGTTTGCTAACGCGTGTGCTTATCCTCATTATGAGCCCGATGACCCTTCTGAACCAGGGGTAGGCTATGTGATCAGGATTCTCCATGACAACGTGCTTTATCTCGCCCGGGCAGGCGAGCGCTACCAGCGCCCTGGCTTTCTTCACTTTACCGGCCGCCATGACCGCCGAGATGGCGCCCATGCTGTGTCCGATGAGTCCCATGCGCTTGCGGTCAACCTCGGGCCGAGAATGGAGGTAGTCCCAGGCGTCAAGGACGTCTTCGACCATTCTGCCGTCCAGTGTGCCTCCGCTGGAGCCATGCCCGCGAAAATCAAAGGTGAGTATGGCTATGCCCTCCTCCGACATGGTACGTGCGCTGGCTTCGAAGGATGCCTGGTCGTTGCCGTAACCGTGGCACAGCACTGCGCCTGGTACACGATGATGCCTGCTTGCTCCAGCGGGCAAAAAGAGCTTGCCATTCAATTTTATACCATTGCTGCCGAAGCTGATCTGCTTTTCTAATATGTTTGTATTTGTTGCTTCACTTGCTAATTTTAACTGGTGCATCTTAAAGAAATGTTCTCCTTGTGTAGAAATGACTGAATAAAGTATACCTCAGGCCCAGTAATGCAGTAATCCGTATGCGGTATGACTTTTTAGCACGGGGGAATGGAGAAGGTATAGTACTTTAATCCGAGGAGCGCGTCATACTTTTAGCGGATTGCAAGCTACGGTTGATGAAAAGATAAAGGGCCATTGTCATAATACTTTGGCAACGGCCACTGAATCGAGTCGAAAGCTTTTCAGATTGTTAAATCCACTTCATGATGCCCATGAAGACGATAAGGCAAAGTATATCGAAGCCGAGTATTATACCCACAGTGAGCAGCTTACTTTTAAGCTTCTCCATGTCATATACCCAGAAGGACATCAGGAAGAAGGGCAGGTAACCTATGAGGAAGATAAGCCAGGGGGCTCCCATGCTCCACCACGGGTAATCCCAGGTAAGCGCACCCACCCAGTTAAGCAGGCATTCCACGAAGACGCAGAATATCGAGCCGGCTATGGCAAATAAAAGCCGGTTGGGTATGCCGATTATTTTCAGCTTTTTATCGGCCGGGAGCATCTTTGAAAAGGTTATGCCTGCAAGGGCAAACATGAAGCATATTTCTATATTAAGGCCTATCAGGATTACGAAGGCACTGCCGTTGCCCGGCGTGCCCCAGACCGGCGCGTAGCCTGTGAAGTGAAAGACCAGCCCGTTCCATATCTCGTTGAACCAGTCCATGCCCCAGAAGGCAAGGCCTGCGAGTATCAGGCTCCAGTTTTTACGCTCCAGTTCATTGGCATAAACATACACGACGAGGGCAAATAGGGGAATTACATACCACTGGAAATGGCTGCCGTCACGTAGAAGGGCTAAAGCTCGCGCGGCCGACTCTGTCATAACGTACCTCCTTCAAATTTTTATTTCAGGCTATCGGGCTAACGCTATGGGATCTTTACAGCTTCAGGCGCTGCTTCATATTGGCCATGAGTTCTTCAATGGAAGGCTGCGCCTGCTGTTGCTGTCTTGCAGCCAGTATCTTCTCCGTTGCCTTCTTTACTGCCAGGCTCCTGGTGTTGATGTTCTTCAACCTGGCTTCGTTGAGTATCCCCGTGGTTAACGGGCCAAGGAAGTCCCTGAGCACCCTGAAGACGTCATCTGCGCTGCCGCCCAGCACATCCACAACGCCGAGTATTACGCCGCCGGCATTGGAAATGAAATCCGGGACGGACAGGATGCCTTTCCTGAACAGTATCTCTTCCGCCTCTACAGTAATGGGGATATTGGCTATGCTGGAGATCACCTTGGCCTTGATACTGCCCGCATTTTTCCTGGTGATCACGTACGGCCTGGCACCGGGTATTAATATATCCACCGGCAGTGAATACAGGTCTGCCGCTTTCATATGCTTGGCATGCTTATACTCTGTAACCGCTTTATCACCTTCGGTCTTGCGTGCCTGCAGCAGCGCATGTACATCCAGGCCGTCCTTGTTATAAGCCGTGCCATTTATTGTTGAAATAGCAACTACCTTGGCGCCGGATTCAGAGATGTAGCGTGCCACGCCGCCTCCAACCTTGCCGAAGCCCTCAATGGCTACTTTCGCGTTCTTGATGTCCAGTCCTGCAATCTGGCAGGCTGCCATCGCTGCCACTACTACACCGTAACCTGTGGCGTGGTCTTCCATCGGTTCTCCATCTATTTTCTGCGCGGAAAGCCCGGTGAACCTGGCCGGCACGCCTGCCCCCTGGTAAAAGGTGGCCACATCTTCGGTATCTGTTCCCATGTCTGCCGCAAGGGTGATCCCCGATGCCAGCAGCGGCTTCACGGCGTTGCCAAATGAGGTAATGAGTTCCTTGCGCTGTGGGCCGTGGATATCCGGTTCTGCCCAGATACCGGCCTTGGCGCCTCCGATAGGGAAGTCCAGGATGGCGAACTTATACGTCATGGCCCTTGCCAGCCAGCAGATTTCCTCGGTGGTGATATCGGGCAGCATGCGCGTGCCGCCCGCCGCCCCTGCCAGCGAGACGGTGTCCACCACGACCACGCCTTTCATCCCGGTTACCGGGTCATAAACGTGGAGTATTTTCTCAGGGCCGAGATCGTCGGTCAGTTTCATCCATGCAGGCATTTTGATTACCTCCTTTTCTAACCTTAATCAACTTTTACCACAAATATACGCTATATGCAATAGGGGAGGTTCAACTATTTCCCTTTCTGGCATTTCGGGCAGTAATAGGTCCCGCGCTGGCGGACGACCATGCGTTTTATTATTGTCCCGCAGCGCGGGCAGCGCTCTCCCGCGCGGTGGGCAACGGCAAATTCTTCGTGTGCTGTTCCCGTCTCCCCGTCCGGGCAGCGGTAGTTCCTGATGCTGGCACCCTTATTTTTTATAGCTTTTCTAAGCACACTCCTGATTGACTTATAAAGAGTGCCTATCTCAGCTTTATCCAGATCCATGGAAGCCCTTAAAGGGTGGATTTTAGACGCGAAGAGAGCTTCATCCGCGTACATGTTGCCGATGCCGGCTATGAGCGTCTGGTCGAGTAACACCGCTTTGATTGGAGTGGAACGCTTACGCAACAGCTTTGCCAGGGCAGAGGACTTGAATTCACTGCCGAGCGGTTCGATCCCCAGTTTGTCGAGGACATCTGCGGACTGTTTTACAAGGTACATAGTGCCGAAACGCCGCACGTCCGTGTAAACCAGACGGCCACCATCATCAAAGAAGAACTCAAGGCGTGTGAACGGCTCTACATTGCAGGGGTTCCATAGCAGCGACCCGGTCATGCGCAGGTGTACTACCAGCTTATCACCTGCCGAAAGGTTAAGTATGATGTATTTCCCGCGGCGTGTAAGCCCCAGAATTTTTTGCCCGGTTAGACGGCTGCAAAATTCGTCTGGGGATAATTTTTGCACGGGTCGCGTGTCATAGATCCTGACGCTGGTAAATATGCGCCCGGTTAAATAGGGTTCGAGATCATTTTTAATGGTTTCAACTTCGGGCAGCTCGGGCATCAGCTCATCTCGCCCCAATTTTTACCCGTCTTGATGTCTATCTTCAGAGGGACCACCAGCTTTATCGCGTTTGGCATGATTTCTTCACAGAGATGCTTCATGATTTCTATCTCTTCGGGCGGCACTTCGAAAACAAGCTCATCGTGAACCTGCAGGGTCATCATGGTTTTTAAGCTGCGCTTCTGCATTTCGCGGTGCAGGTTGACCATGGCTATCTTGATTATATCAGCGGACGTACCCTGCACAGGCATATTTATCGCCATGCGCTCGGCTGCTTCGCGCGCGACGCGGTTGGTGGATTTTATCTCAGGTATGTAGCGCCTCCTGCCCAGCACGGTCTGCACATAACCCAGGGCGGCTGCCTGCCGCTTGGTGTTCTCAATATAAGCCTTAACGCCCTGGTAGCGGTTGAAGTAAGTTGTGATGAAAAGTTCGGCCTCCTCTCTGGTGAGGTCAGTAGCCTGTTGCAGCCCGTAACCGCTCATGCCGTATATCACGCCGAAATTAATGGTCTTGGCTGCCCTGCGCATCTTTGGTGTGACCTCAGCGTCAGGTACGCCGAAGACCTCAGAGGCTGTATGTGTGTGGACGTCCTCGTCACGCAGGAAAGTATCAATGAGCTCCGCGTCCTGCGAGAGGTGCGCCAGTGCGCGCAGGTCTATCTGTGAATAGTCGGCGGAGAGTAGAAGCCATCCCTGCCGGGCGATGATCGACTGCCTGATCCTGCCTCCCGTTTCGCTCCTCACAGGTATATTTTGCAAGTTGGGTTCGCTGGACGAAAGTCGCCCTGTTGTTGTACCGGTCTGGTCAAAGTTGGTGTGCACCCTGCCGGTCTTCGGGTTGACAAGCTGCGGTAATGCGTCGGTATAGGTGGACTTAAGCTTTGAGACCTGGCGGTATTGCAGGATATGCTCTATCACGGGATGCACACCCTTCAGCTCCTCGAGTGTAGATGCGTCGGTTGAGTAGCCGCTCTTGGTCTTGCGCCCGGCGGCGAGCTTCAGTTCTCCATATAGCACCTGGGAGAGCTGCTGGGGCGAGTTGATATTAAACTGGTGGCCCACCGCGTTATATATATCCTTCTCCAGGCGCAACATTTCGGCGCCGAGACTGGCAGATAGTTCGCGGAGCAGGCCTATATCCAGTAACACACCGTTCATCTCCATCTCGGCAAGCAAAGGTACCAGCGGCATCTCCACGTCATTGAAAAGGCTCCACAATTCTTCGGAACGAAGCTCCTTTTCAAGGGCTTCACTGAGCCTGAATGTTATATCCGCATCCGTGCAGGCGAGGTCGCCGACCTGCTCGATTGCAGCATATGCGGTAGAGACCTGCTTTGCCCCTGTGCCGGTGATATCCGAGAGTGAAGATATCTCGAAACCAAGCCTGTTGAAGGCCAGCGATTGGAGCTTGAGCGACTTCTCCCCGAGCAGGTAAGCGGCTATAAGTGTGTCGAAGGCAATATTTCGTACTTTAATACCATGTTGCTGAAGCAGTATCATATCGAACTTGCCATCATAGGCTATTTTGGCGTATTTTCCCTGCTCCAACAATGGTTTCAGTGTGGATAGGACCTTGTCCATCGGCAGCTGCTCAAGATGGCTGAGGGTGCGGTGGCCGACGGGCATGTAATAGGATTCTCCCTCCGCAGGAGAAATGGCAATGCCCACCAGGCTGTCTGCCATGGGGTCATACCCGCTGTGCACCACGGAAATGGCAAATGTCCCTGCATATTGCAGCCGTAATATCAGGTTGTCCAGCGCTTCAGCCGTGTTGATGATTTGATAGTTCGCCTTCGAGTCGGCCTGCCTGGGGCTGGCTGCCGCTTCAACCCCGATCTCTTCAGGTAGGCGCGACAGCATTGAGGAGAACCCCAACTCTCTAAATAGCTCGACTACTTTGTTGCGGTCGTAGGCGCTTACGGTACACGAATCCATATTGAATGGGATGGGGACATCGGTGACTATGGTTGCCAGTTCGCGGTTCTGCAGTGCCTGCTCTTTGGCAGCCTGCAGCAATGAGCGTAGTTTATCCGGCTGTACCTCATCAACATGGCTATAAATACCATCAAGGTCAGTGAACTGCTGCAGCAGCTTAACGGCTGTCTTGTCGCCGATACCTTTGACGCCGGGGATATTATCGGAGGCATCACCTACCAGTGCCTTGTAGCTGATAAGCTGAACGGGGCTGAGGCTATACTTCTCCTGTACTGCCGGCTCATCATAGACCACGATATCGGCAAAGCCGCGACTGGGTGTCATCACCTTGATGCCGGGCTTCACTACCTGCAGCATATCGTTATCACCGGTGACAATTAGTGTGTCGATGTCTTTGGCAGCAGCCTGCTTGCTGAGTGTGCCGATGATATCGTCGGCTTCGTAGCCGTCCATCTCGAATACGGGCAGGTTGAAAGCTTCGGCAAGCTGGTGAACCCTCTGAATCTGCGAGACCAGTTCGTCCGGGGTCTTTGGCCGCTGCGCTTTATATCCCTCGAAGAGCTGGTGACGGAAGGTGGGGGCATGGCGGTCGAAGGCTATCGCCCAGTAATCCGGCTTGTTCTCGCGCAGCAGCTTCAAAAGGGTGCTGGCAAAGCCCTGCACGGCGTTGACCATCTCACCCGTTTTATTTATGGTGAGCGGTGGCAAAGCATGAAAGGCACGGTGGACCAGTGCATTACCGTCGAAGAGTATTAGAAGCGGTTTATCCTTCTCCAATTCCCTACCCTACCGCGATTCAACTGCATCATGGCTCATTATATATCATGCTGTATAGATATTATAAATTTGATGCCAGGGGATAGTAGCCTTTAATATTTAGGGATATTTATGCTACGAACATCCCGTCATTATGATATACTGATAATTTAAATAGGAGTAGATACGAGTTGGCTAAACGAGATTTTCTTTCAGTTGCAGATTTCGCTCCCGGTGAAGTTGAGCAGCTTGTAAAGAAAACAGTCAGGATGAAAAAAGAGGCCTGGCCGCAGGTTCTGCAAGGCAAGACGGTCGTACTTCTTTTTGAAAAGCCGTCGCTGCGAACCAGGCTGAGCTTTGAGCTTGCCGTCCACCAGATGGGCAAGCGATTTAAGTGCGAAGTATGCAACACGGAAGTGCTCTGCACCAAGTCGGGAGAGGGCTCCATCATGTGCTGCGATAAGGAGATGGAGCTGCAGAAACCTAAGGCGCTGCCTTCCTCCGATTAAATATAGTAACTAGCTTTTAGCGGTCTTTATAAGAACCAGACCGATAATCCCAAGGGAAATGCCTGTGATTATCATGAATCCGCCCGTTGCCAGTACTATGCTGATAACGCCGAATCCAAGCACTGCGAGATATAAATAGTTTTCAATATTCAATGCCTGCGCGTAAGTCAGGTGTGTAGGGTTAGTGGGATCGAATTTCCCGGTTCCCATGAGGTCTCCGTATGACGGTGAGATCTTACGGTATCCGCCGCTATTTGCGCCTTTTCCGCACTGTCGATCATATCGCCGGGTACAGCACCCTTAATGCCCAGCGTAGAAAGCGATATCTTCTCCTGCCGCATTGCATCTAACATCCAGGATTGTCTGGAAAGTCCCACGATCAAAAACGCCAGTCCCATAACGAGGGCAACAAGCCCGAAGATTGTAATAACTATGCCCGATATACGCACTTTCTTATTCATTATTTACCTCCCTATCACATTACATTGTTTCAGACGATTAATACTAGGACTTTTATCACGAGCAACGGTGGCAACATTCGGTAAATAGTTATTCGAATTTGAAGCCTTTTTCGTTGAACAGTTTCAGGCATGCATCCACCACATTGGGATCGTAGAGTCTGCCTTTATTTTTCGATATCTCTTCAAGCGCCACATCTACACCGAGTGCGGGCCGGTAGGGTCTATGGGAAGCGATGGCTTCAACAACATCTGCAACGCTCAAGATTTTTGCCTCGAGCAGGATATTTTTACCTTTAAGTCCCCGGGGATAGCCGGAGCCATCGATTCTTTCGTGATGTTGATAGGCGATCTGTGCGACAGGCCAAGGGAAATCTATTGTTTTAAGTATGTCGTAGCTGATCTGCGGGTGGCTCTTGATAACCATGAACTCGCCTTCGGACAGGCGCCCCGGCTTATTTAAAATGTCAGAGGGCACGGATATTTTACCGACATCGTGGAGCATCCCGGCAACGTTAAGCCCTTCGATCCGCTCCGGCGATAAATTCATTTCCCTGGCGATGGCAAGGGCGAGTTCGGTAACTCGCCGCTGGTGGCCCGCGGTATACGGATCTCTTTTTTCCCCGATCGTGGTGACAGCCTTAACGGTCTCATCCAGAGATTTGCGCAATATGGTCAAATTCAGTCTGGTAGCATCCTCGGTCTGCTTGCGTTCCAGAGCCCGTCCGAGCTTATCGATCCGGGCCATAACCTCCAGCAACTGTTCTCCTCCGCACCTGGGGCAAAAGACTGCGTTTTCCGGCATGTCGTTACCGCAGATAGCGCAGCGTTTAATCCCATCGGGCTTCAGCCCGGGTGTGCCTGTGATCTGTCCGGCCGGTTTTTGACGGGGTATTGCGCGCCATTGAAAACGGTCGGCAAGATTTGAAGCAACTCCTCCAATAACAGGCAACCGGTAGTTATGTCCCCGGAAGGCTTTAAATACAAGCAGTATCCAGAGGAAAACGCCGAAGCCGATGACTATAGCCCATAAAGCCCATGCCAGGTAATACAATATACCGGATGGGACCGGCGGCATAAGGAACAGCCAGCAGGTGATAAGGGTAAATATTCCGAATGTGAGGATAGATTGCCATGCGTGGAAACGCAGAGTTCTATCGTTTCCTGCAATTAACAGGAAAACCAGCCCCAGTACCCAGGCCCATAAGTAGCATAGAGCGTTTGCCATATTGGACGGCAGACCTAATGAAGTTCTTTCCAACGGCTTTGCCCGATCCAGGGATGATGGTTGCGGAGGTTTTTCTTCACCGTAACTCATTTAAATCAGTGTGTACCCATGCTTTGTTTGTCGAATATAAGGGATTTACGTTGAAGGGGGTCATACCTCTATGGTACGCGGCTTAGTTTACTTATATAGGAGAACCTTGTCAATCGATCATGTTGCCCGGGCGATATTATGACTACATGGGCGCTCCGGTATTATGATATACTTGCAGCTTAAACAGTCATTGCGGCTTCGATAAGCGGATTGCTTCCCTGACGCTCGCAATTACAAAGAAGAAAATAATGGAGTATATAATTGGCTAAACGAGATTTTCTTTCAGTTGCAGATTTCGCTCCCGGTGAAGTTGAGCAGCTTGTAAAGAAAACAGTCAGGATGAAAAAAGAGGCCTGGCCGCAGGTTCTGCAAGGCAAGACGGTCGTACTTCTTTTTGAAAAGCCGTCGCTGCGAACCAGGCTGAGCTTTGAGCTTGCCGTCCACCAGCTGGGCGGCTACTGCATCTACATGTCGCCGGATGAAGTGGGGCTGGGCAAGCGCGAGTCTGTCCCGGACGTTGCACATGTGCTCAGCCGGTATGTGCAGGGCATAGTTGCCCGCACCTTCTTGCACCGGTCATTGGAGACCTTAGCCGAATTTGCCAGCGTGCCGGTTATTAACGCGCTGTCCGATTACGAGCATCCCTGCCAGGCTCTGTGCGACCTGGTGACGATATACGAGAAGAAAGGTAAGTTCAAGGGGCTTAACCTTGCTTTCATCGGCGACGGTAACAATGTCGCCAATAGCCTGCTGTTGGCCTGCTCCATGGTGGGGATTAATTTTCTGATTGCTTCACCTGAGGAGTACAGCCTTCAGGACAATATTCTGATGATTGCCAATAAATACGCAGAACAGAGCGGCAGCCAGATAATGCTTCTCGAAGAGCCAGCCATGGCGGCCAAGGACGCCGATATCGTCTATAGCGACGTCTGGACGAGTATGGGCCAGGAAGAAGAATACGAACAACGCCGGATCGCCTTTGCCGAATACCAGGTGAACGACAAGCTTCTTTCCTACGCCAAAAAGGATGCCATTGTAATGCATCCCCTGCCGGCGCACCACGGTGAAGAGGTCGCCGTTGGCATCATCGACCGCTACCGCTCGGTGATCTTCGACCAGGCGGAGAACCGCCTCCATTTTCAGCGTACGCTACTCGCAGAAATATTTAAGTAGCGCTGAACCGAATGACAGCCATAAATTTAGTAATATTACGTATTAATTCCATCCCTTTCTTGCGTTAAAATGGTAGAGACAGAATGAATCCTGTAGTTGCCATAGTCGGCAGGCCGAACGTGGGTAAGTCCACCCTGTTCAACAGGCTTGCCGGTTCTCAGATAGCTATCATCGAGGACCTGCCGGGCACGACACGTGACCGTATATTCGCAGACGTGGATATCTTTGGCACAAAAGTTACCCTGATAGACACGGGCGGACTGGAGCCCCAACCTGGCACAGAGCTCGGTAAAAAAGTAAAGACTCAGGTAGAAGCGGCCATCGCCGAGTCTGATGCCGTTATTTTTATGGTTGATGTGCGGGATGGTTTGATTGCGCCTGATCGTGAGATTGCCGATAACCTGCGGCGGTTGCATAAGCCGGTCGTGCTTGCTGTTAATAAAGTGGACAACCTGAAGCTAAGTAGTGCCTGCGCCGATTTTTACCAGTTGGGTTTGGGTGACCCTCTGGCGATCAGCGCCCACCACGGCAAAGGTATCCACGAACTGCTGGAAAAGCTTGTGGATCTATTGCCACCGGTCGGTGAAGAAATAGAGGAGTCGGATAAACCCAAGCTGGCAATAGTCGGCAGGCCCAATGTGGGCAAGTCCTTGCTGCTGAACGCGATCGTGGGGAGGGAACGCTCTATTGTTGACAGAGTCGCAGGCACCACGAGGGATGCCGTCGATACTGTTTTCAAATATGGTGATAGGGAAATAATACTGATAGATACGGCGGGCATCAGGCGACGTGGCCGGGCAGGGGTGGGCATTGATTATTACAGCCTGGTGCGCACGCTGCGGGCCATCAGCCGCTGCGATGTAGCCATACTGGTGATGGACGCCACCGAATTCATCGCTGCTCAGGATACACACATTGCCGGATATATAAAGGATGCCTGCAAGGGCATAGTATTAACTGTAAATAAATGGGATCTTGCCGATGACAGCCTGAAGGAAGATTACCAGGCAGCAGTGAAATCGCGCATGAAGTTCGTCGCGTATGCTCCCGTGCTTTTCATCTCGGCGCTGACGGGGAAAGGGATAAAAGATGTGATCCCCACGGCGATGGAAGCCTGGCGCGAGAGGCAGAAGCAATTGCCCGACCCGGTAATAGATGAGCTCATCAAGGAAGCAGTCTTATCCCATGAGCCGCCGCCCAGGGGAACGAAGAGGCTGGAAGTCTTCAGGGCTTACCAGGCCGGCGCCAATCCGCCATCCTTCACATTCATGGTCAATGATCCGCTGCTGGTACATTTCTCATACGCGAGGTACCTTGAAAACAAGTTGCGCCAGACGTTCGGCTTCACGGGAACGTCGCTGAAGCTTATATTTAAAAAGGCCTCGAAGAAACCGAGAAAAACCGGAGGTGGTATTTCGTGATAGTAGCGGTCAAGATGGCTGTAATAGCAGTAATAGCATATCTATTGGGAGCCATCCCTTTCGGATTGATTATAAGCAGGCGCATGGCCCATATCGACATCAGGAAGCACGGCAGCGGCAACATCGGCGCCACCAACGTCCTGCGTACGCTGGGGCCGAAGGTAGCTTTCCTGGTGCTGATCATGGACCTGGCCAAGGCGGCGCTTGCTGTCCTGGCCGCAATGCTCATTATCGGCGATGATCCGCTTGTGGTATTTGGCTACGATATCCACATGCAGGCCGCCCAGGTGCTTGCCGCTTTGGCGGCCATGGCGGGCCATAACTGGTCGGTATTCCTCAAGTTCAAGGGCGGGAAAGGTGTTGCCGCCTTCGTGGGCGGGCTTCTGGTTATCAATCCGCTGATTGCTCTGCTGGGCAGTGGCATAGGGATTATAGTGGCGCTGGTGACACGCTATGTCTCGTTAGGTTCGATATCAGCTTCGCTCACGATCCTGCTGGCATTCATAGCTGTTATGTTTATATATCCTGTAGCTCCCAACAATGATTACAGGCACCCTGTCTATGTTGTTTATGCGCTGGTGGCTGTCGGCCTCATTATCTACCAGCACCGCTCCAACATCCAGCGTCTGCAGGCCGGTAAGGAACTGAAGCTGGGCGATAAGGGCTCAAAGGTGGAGCTGTGAAAGGTGGCCTGGGGATTATTAGAATTTAATCGTAATGGCCGTTAAGCCTGTGTATCAGGTCATCTTCAGGGTGTGAATATTCCTCTACTTTGGGCAGGCTTGCAGCCAGTTCTTCCATAAGCTTTTTCTGGTGCTGGTCCAGCCGCTCCGGTGTTACCAGCTTCGCAATGACGATCTGGTCGCCCCTGCCCCTTGAATTGACCCGGTGAAACCCTTTCTCCTTTATGCGGAATACCCTGCCGTGCTGGGTACCAGCCGGGATTTTCAAGCTGAATTTGCCATCCATGGTAGGCACGTCCAGAGTGCATCCCAGCGCGGCCTGCGCGAAGTTGAGCGGCAACACCATGATGATATCTGAACTCCTGCGTACAAAGAACTTGTGCGGCTTGATATCGAAATGTATGTAGAGATCCCCCGGAGAGCCGCCGTAGACGCCGGCCTCGCCTTCGTGTGCCAGCCGCATCTGCGTTTCCCCATCCACGCCCGCCGGTATATTTATAGAGATTTTGCGTCTGACCCTCTCCCTGCCCTTCCCCTTGCAGTGTGTGCAGGGGTTGGTTATGACCGTGCCCTGTCCCTGGCAGTATGAGCAGGTAGATGTCTGGACGAAGCGGCCGAAGATGCTCTGCTGGGTACGGCGCACCTGCCCCTGGCCATTGCATTCCGGGCACTTTTCAGGGTTGTAACCGGGTTGGCTGCCCGCGCCCTTGCACATCGAGCAGGCCTCAATCCGTGTCACTTCTATTTCCTTGCTGGTACCGGAGTAGGCTTCTTCAAAGGTGATAGTGACCCTGGCGGCTACATCAGACCCCTTGCGGGGCGCCCGTCTCTGCGCCGTGGTCGTGGCGCCGCTAAAGAAGGCCTCGAAAATATCCCCCAGGCCGCCGAAGTCAAAGGTATCAAAGCCGAAGCGCTCGCCGTTGCCGGGGCCCCTTCCATAACGGTCGTAATAAGTCCGTTTCTGCGAATCGGACAGCACCTCGTAGGCCTCGTTAATTTCCTTGAACCTGGCCTCTGCCTCATCGTTCCTGTTGCGGTCAGGATGGTACTCCATGGCGAGCTTGCGGTAAGCCCTTTTTATCTGCTCATCCGTAGCGTTATGCGGCAATCCGAGTACGTCGTAATAATCTTTTATGGAAGCCATAAATAAAAAACCTCAATTCTTCAGTATAACGAATTGGAGTTTGCGTTTTCAAATTTTAAATACGACGCCGGTGTAAAATGGTGCAATTCACTGGTAAATGCGGTAGCGCAGTTGCAGCCAATTCCATATTTGTCACTTTTTGAATATAAATTGTATGATTAAACGGCTGATGAATGAAAAGATCAAACGTGCGCTTGCCTCGCGCAGGAAAGCGACGATAATCGACAGCAGCCTCACCGATGCTGCAGTGCTGCTCCCCATCTTTGAGAAGCATGGGAAATGCCACATCATCTTCACCAAGCGCACCGAGCATTTGAATCACCACAAGGGCCAGATATCATTCCCGGGCGGCGGCCGCCACCCGGAGGACAGATCACTGCTTGAAACCGCTTTGAGGGAGAGCCGCGAGGAGATCGGGCTGATAGAATCAGACGTGGAAATACTCGGGGAGCTGGATGACGCTGCCACCGTGACCTCCGCTTTCCGTATCGTACCTTTCATCGGGCTCATACCATACCCGTACGAGTTCAACATCGATAAATTTGAGGTGGAGGAGATCTTCGACCTGCCCATTGAGGCCCTGATGAAACGCGCCGTTAAAAAAGAGGAGACCATGGTATACGGCGAAAAAATAATCAGGGTATATACCTTCGAATTAAATGGCAGGGTCATCTGGGGCGCCACGGCGTGGATCCTCAACCAGTTCCTGGATATCCTGCGTTCGGTGGGTGGAGCTCGCCATAAAAATTAGCTTTTGGTCCCTTTGGCCTCTTTCGTTTCATAATATAGTTTATAAGACATAAAATAATATGTCAGATATTATAAAATAATAAGCGAGATAATATTGCTATTGTTTTGACTTAATTTCATCTGTGTGTTTATAATTTTAGCCAGGGTGAAGAAATGGCAGGAAAAGATTATTACAATATACTCGGCGTTCCCCGCAATGCTACGGAAAAGGATATAAAAGCGGCCTACCGCAAGCTTGCGCGCAAGTTTCATCCAGATGTGAACCCCGGCAATAAAGCCGCCGAGGCGAGGTTCAAGGAGATCAACGAGGCGCACGAGGTGCTCTCCGATCCAGAGAAGCGCAAGAAGTACGACCAGTACGGTTCCGATTTTGAGAACGCTGAAGCGTTTGCCCGGGCAAGGCAGCAAGGCCAGCAGCAACGGGGTGGCTACGGCAGATCTCAGGGTGGTACTCCATTCACCACCTTTGAAACAGGCGACATGGGCGACCTCAATGAGGTATTTGAGAGCCTGTTTAAAGGTTTTGGAACGGGTACCAGGGCCGGGCGCCGGCCGCGCCGCGGACAGGATATCGAGCATCAGATTGAAGTATCCCTTGAAGAAGCCTTCAATGGCACCAAGCGGGTGCTGGAGCTGCAGTCAGAACAGGTCTGTCCTGCATGCCAGGGTATGGGCAGGGTGAAAAACAATATCTGCACGCAGTGCGGTGGAGCCGGAAGGATCATCAAGCCCAGGCGCCTGGAGGTTAAGATACCGGCGGGAGTAAAGGAAGGTTCAAAGGTGCGCATTGCAGGCGAGGGGAACCCGGGTATGGGAGGACCGAACGGCGACCTGTATCTGGTAATAAGGGTTGCTCCCCATCCATTATTCAAACGCGAGGGAGACGATCTGCAGGTGGATGTGCCGGTGCCTATGGTTACTGCCGTGCTCGGCGGGGAAATCCAGGTACCGACGCTCAAGGGCAGCAAGCTGGCATTGAAGATACCACCCGAGACGCAGAACGGTAAAATCTTCAAGCTTTCCAGGCAGGGCATGCCGCGGTTGAACGATACCAGCCGCGGTGACATGCTGGCAAAGGTATCTGTTACGTTACCCACCAATCTCAGTGAAAAGGAGCGCGGTCTTTTCGATCAATTGAAAATGATGCGGCCTGGCTGAGTATTGAAGTTGAATCTATGAGGTGATAAGATAAGATGCCTCGAGAAGGAAACGAACCAAAGTATGTGATAAGCATTGCCGCCAGGATACTGGGCTGTGAGATCCATACGCTGCGTTATTACGAGAGGCTGGGACTGGTGCAGCCCTATAGGTCCGAGGGCAATATCCGCTACTACTCTGAGATTGATATCGCGAGGCTGCGCCATATCAAAGTGCTCATGGACGACATGGGAATTAATATGGCCGGCGTAGAAGTGATCCTGAGGCTTGGAGCAAATATAGCGGAGATGCAGCGCAAGATTGACAGCCTTGAATCGGAGATCAAACGGCTGAAGAAATACGATACAGCTGGAAAGAAAATTAAATCAGGAGGTTAACCATGGCTGAAGCTAAGATGGATATTGCACCGGCGAACTGGCAGGTTACGGCGACAACGATCGATTGTGACATGGTAAAAGAATACGTGACCATCATGGTCTATAAAGACTGGTCGTGCAAATGCGTCTGGTGGAGCAAGTACAAGAAAGTGGCTGAAGAGAATCCAAAGCACAAGTTCCCCAGGGAAATCAAGGCCAAAATAGCCGGGTGCCAGGGTCCGGATTGTAAGTACGTCATTGAGTACCGCGATAAGCTTATGCAGGAAGAATCGGCCGCTAAGAAATAAATCATGAAACAGGAAAGATTCACCGAGCAGGCGCAGGAAGTCCTCGGCGCCTCACAGCAGCTTGTCAGCCGTTTCCGCAACTCGATGTGGGATGTTGAGCACATTTTCCTGGCTTTGCTGGAACAGCAGAACGGCCTCGCTGTTGAAATTCTGAAAAGGTTGAACGTCAACCTTACAGCGCTGAAAAAGCGCGTCAGCGATGTGCTTGGCCGCTACCCCAAGATTGCCGATCAACCCAGGACGGCCATCGGAGGCATTCAGATTTACCCGACGCCGAGGGTGGCACAGATGCTGCAATCGGCGGTAGGAGAAGCGGACAGGCTGAGCGATGAGTATGTCGGCGTGGAGCATCTTCTCATCGCTATCGCCAGTGAGGGAAGCGGCGACGCCGTCAGCATGCTCAAGGAATTCGACATTGACCAGGAAAAAATTTACCAGGCGCTGCTGAATATACGCGGCAGCCATCGAGTTGATGATCCCAGGGCAGAGACAAAGTACAGGTCGCTGGAAAAATACGGCCGCGACCTGACTGAGCTTGCGCGCCAGAAGAAGCTTGACCCGGTTATCGGCCGTGATGACGAGATAAAGCGGGTCATGCAGGTGCTCATCCGGCGTACCAAGAACAACCCTGTGCTGATAGGCGAGGCCGGCGTGGGCAAGACGGCAATTGCAGAAGGATTGGCGCTGAAAATAGTAGCCGGTGATGTCCCCAATTCCCTCAAGGGACGTAAGGTTATAGCGCTGGATATGGGCGCTCTGGTTGCAGGCAGCAAGTTCCGCGGGGAGTTCGAGGAACGGCTCAAGGCCGTGATAGACGAGGTACGCCAGGCAAAGGGTGATGTGATCTTGTTTATTGATGAGATGCACACGGTTGTCGGCGCGGGTGCGGCGGAGGGCGCTATCGATGCCAGCAACATGCTTAAGCCTGCTCTGGCAAGGGGCGAGCTTCAATGCGTCGGTGCAACCACAACGGACGAATACCGGAAGCATATCGAAAAGGACAAGGCGCTTGAGCGCAGACTGCAACCCGTATTCGTGGGTGAGCCCAGCGTTGAAGCTACCGTTGAGATGCTTAAAGGCTTGAGGCCGCGGTATGAGGCGCACCACAAGGTCAACATAACTGATACTGCCATTGAGGCGGCCGTTAATCTGAGTAAACGCTATATTTCCGACCGCTTCCTGCCAGACAAGGCTATCGATCTCATTGACGAGGCGGCCAGTAAGCTGCGTATAGACATGGAGAGCGCGCCGCCTGAGGTCAAGCAGATGGAACAGAAGATCCAGCAGCTGCTGGATGAGGAAACGGCAGCTTCTCAACGCGCCGACTATCAGAGAGCGGCGGAGTTGAAAACGGAGAGGCTGCATATAGAGGATGAATTTAATAAAGCCAGGGACAAATGGCTGCAGGAGAAGAAGCTGGACAGCCAGGTGGACGAGGAGACTATTGCCGAGCTCGTTGCCAAGCAGACGGGCATACCCGTTTCAACTATGAAACAGGATGAATCGCAGAAGCTCATCCACATGGAAGACAGGCTGCATGAACGAATAGTCGACCAGCAGGAGGCCATCGACGCGATTTCGGAGGCGGTCAGGCGCGGGCGTGCCGGCCTGAAGGATCCCAGGAGGCCTATTGGTAGCTTTATTTTCCTGGGCCCCACCGGTGTTGGCAAGACAGAGCTTGCCAGGGCGCTGGCGCAGTTCCTCTTTGACGACGAGGACGCCCTGATCCGTGTTGATATGTCAGAATACATGGAGAAGCATACCGTGTCGCGGCTTATCGGCGCGCCTCCGGGCTATGTTGGCTACGACGAGGCCGGCCAGTTGACCGAGGCTGTGCGCAGGCGCCCCTTCAGGGTAATCCTTTTTGATGAGATAGAGAAGGCGCACCCCGATGTATTCAATATACTTCTCCAGATACTGGAGGATGGAAGGCTGACAGACGGACATGGCAGGACGGTGAGCTTTAAAGAGACCGTAGTTATCATGACCAGCAACCTGGGCATGCATGAGTTCAGGCGGCAGGCGCACAAACTCATCGGCTTCAACGTGCCCCAGGAAAAAGAAAAGAAAGATGAATGGGATAAGCTGAAGACGGTCATTGAGGCAGACCTTAAAAAGACCTTCCGGCCAGAGTTTCTCAACAGGATTGACGAGATCATCATCTTCCACCCGCTCAACGAAGAAAACCTGAAGAAGATTATCGACCTGCTGGTCAGGGAAGTTGAGAAATTGCTTGCCGACCGCAATATCGAGCTTGAGCTTACTGACGAGGCCAGGGATTGGGTGTTCCGCAAGGAATACGATCCTGAATACGGCGCCCGCCCTTTGAGGAGAGCCATCCAGCGGTACGTGGAGAACCCGCTCTCCAGCAAGATAATCTCCGGCGAGGTCAAGGACGGTGACCGGGTGAAGGTCTCCGTCGAGAAGGACAGCCTGGTATTTACCGTTGTTGGCGGCGCAGGCTCCGCGGTCGAAGCCGGAGATGACGGATTGGCAATCGGTTCTAAAAAGAAAAAGAAAAGTAAAGCATCCAGGTAGTGCATAACTCCACTGTTTCTTTACGGTTGAGCCGCCGCAGGTCCAGGCGGGAATACATCATCGGTGGTTTTTCCATTGCGCTCACCATCGCCCTGTGCGTTCTCGTCGTGGTCTACTGGCAGGAGTTCGTCAAGTTCTCGAAGTACGGTTACATCGGTGTCTTTATCGTAAGTTTCCTCGCCGGCGTGACCGTGCTGGTGCCGGTTCCCAGCGTATTCCTGGTATTCACCCTCGGGGCAGTGCTGAACCCCATACTCATCGGTCTCATAGCAGGCGCGGGTGAAGCTATAGGCAGCATGGGAGTTTACCTGACCGGTTACAGCAGCGCCAGGGCAGTTCACGCGCTGGATCACGGCGTTATGAGCAAGTTCAAGGACTGGATAAAAACCCGGGGCGCTTTCTCCATCTTCGCCATGTCGGCTATCTTCAACCCGCTTTTCTATCCCTTCACAGCCATGGCGGGGATGATGCATTTCGGATGGTGGCGGTTTTTCCTGCTGTGTTTGGCAGGCAAGGTTCTAAAGAATATACTGGTAGCGTACCTTGGATTTTTCGGAATAAAGGCGTTGCTTGATTTAGTGGGAGGGCAGATGCCCTTATGAAACAGATCCCGCCGCCCAGGAGCTGGTATATTGCGCTGCTGCTGGCCATTTTTCTCGGGTGGTTTGGCGCAGACAGGTTTTACATATGCAGGTACAAAGGGGCGTGGATGAAGCTTTTAACATTTGGCGGACTGGGTATCTGGTGGTTAAGCGATATAATCCTGATCGCCGCCGAGTACCGCAAGGACCGCTGGTACCGTCCCCTGGTACATGCGTGGAACCCGCAATACGGCCAGACCTGATTTGAGTTTTCCCCGGCTTTTTGTTAAATTAAAGCTTTGTTGTGGGGCTGTAGCTCAATTGGGAGAGCGTTTGACTGGCAGTCAAAAGGTCAGGGGTTCGACTCCCCTCAGCTCCACCAAACAAACCTCTGAAGCTAAATCAAATTCTGATTACCTTTCTATTCGTCCGAATTCACAAGTGCCATTATCTGTTCCATTGCACCGTTTGATTGAATAAAAAAAGCATAATGCACGAGCAAATAGGCCAGTATCGCCTACAACGGTTAAAAGTTATTACATAGGCTTATCTGCATTATTTACCTGGGCTATGGAAGAGGAATTGATACAGGTCAACCCTATGGCTAACGTGAAGAAGCCTAAGCTGCCGAACAGGACGGTTAAAGGATTAGCTTACCATATACCGGAATAGCTATTATCGCAGCAATAACAATGAATATCCACCAAGTCCATATAGGCAGCCAGTTTGCTAATAGCACACCTATGCCTAATCCACCAATAACCTTAGCTGTGACAAATAACACAAAGTAAGGATTTGATAACTGTCTTAACTTTTCTATTTTGTTACTATACCAACCCATAATGCTAACCTCCTTCTTCTATTAGACTAGGATTTTTTCCAATTATCCGCTAATCACCACTCTTTGTCCACCATATATGGATACATTCCTCACAATCGCAGCACTTTATTCTGAACTAACTAAATATCGTATTTCCACGCAAACACTATTTTTATCCTCCCGAGCAACTGGCCTTATCAACGAGGGATTTCTTGACTGGATTGAACAGTGCATGTAGATTACCGCTATTATTAATAGGAGGCGTGAAACTGGCTGGCTGATAATATGATCACAGGGGCAAGTCATCATATTGAAAATGCACTTATTGTAATAGAGAAAATGACCATGTTAAGATTGATAAATGTTGATTGAGGTACGCATAGGGCCTGGGAAGAGGAAGCTGACACAGTCCATTCTTCAGATCAACCGACTCAGCGGGACGCCGGTAGACAAGATACATAGAGTTCCGCATATATCCTTATATGGTAGTTTTTCGGCTGACTACAGGCAGGTGGATCGTGTGAAAGAGGTCTTGCTATCCGTCGGCAAGAAATATTCATTCATGCCCTACCTCATCGACGGCTTTCGCTGGATCAACGGCAGGCACGGCAGGGTCATTTATTTCAACATCGTCCCTTCGCCCGAGTTCAAGAAGTTCCGGCAAGAACTGATGCAGCGGCTGCTCAGGATAGTGCCTGAAACCAAGCCTTTTGATAAAGAAGAAGATTTCCTATTTCATTCTACCCTGGCCTATAAGCTGGACAGCAGGGAGTTCGAACGTATATGGTCTTACGTGTGCAGCGATGGGTCATTAGCGACGAAATTTTCGACTCACGCGGCAGATGCTGAAGATCACCACATGCGGTATTTTTATTTGCCGCTGAACGCCCTAAGAGTTACCTTCCTGAACGATCAATCTAAAATACTCTGTGAATATGATTTTCTTCAGCAGAGGTTGTTTTCCAGATCAGAAGCCCTGAACTCATACGAATGGGGCAGGACCCTGAAGCTGTTCAGGATTGTCAAGGGCATCGAGGCTGCCAGACCTGGGGCTGATCGGACGCCGCCCTACATTATCAGCGATCTGCACCTGGATCATTCAAATATCATTCAATATTGCGCAAGGCCGTTTGTTTCCTCAAACGTCGATGAAATGAATAGTGTGCTGATAGATAACTGGAATAATATTGTTGGCAATGATGAGGTTTATTTCCTGGGCGACCTGTCTTTTGGACAGGGTTCAAGATTGGCAAGTTATTGGCTGGGGAGACTAAGAGGAAAGAAACATTTTATCAGGGGTAGGCACGATGCTAATATTCGGGATGCAAAGGAATACGAAGTGATAAAATGCGGCAGATACACGTTCCTGCTGGCTCACGACCCCGACAGGTTGCCTATCGACTGGAACGGCTGGGTGATCCACGGGCACAAGCATAACAACGACATGAAGAACTATCCTTTCATCAATGGTGATAGGAAGACGATCAACGTGAGCCCGGAACTGGTCAACTACAGGCCCGTGAGCCTCGACTTCCTGGCATCACTAAAGCTGAGCTCTATCAGGAGAATGGACACGATAGACAGCGTCCCGGTAATGAGGTAGCTTCTGCCTGTTGAATTCACACAATCGTTATAATTTGACCGTGAATTTTATGCTTTCGCAATGCTCCGTTATATGAGAAATGTCACTCCGGGTAACTGGCCTTATCAAAGAAATTGTGTCATAGTAATTTCAGGGTAGTGTTATGCTGGAACAGTGTAAATGCACTTAAATCCTTGCGTTAAAAATATTCTGTCAGCTTTAGCAGTAGCTATTTTGGGCTTTGTGCTGCTGAATCTCACATTCCTATTAAACTTTTTACTGTTTCAATTTATCAATCTCTTCGTATCTGATGAGTTTATGTCTGCATACCAGTGGTTTCCAATGGTGCGACATGCTTTGTTTCTTGTGATCATCGTTCTGATTTCCTGGCCTATCTTCCGGTCAAAACTCGACATGCTTTACAAAGCGATTTACTTGACTGTGCCTCTGGCCGCAATCCTTGTGAGCATCGGCATATTTCTGTACCCCTGGCCTGTAGTGCCTTATTTAGTTAGCGGCTTGTTTACCATAGGTGTTTTATTTTATCTCTATCGTACCAGGCAGCCTTGGCTTTACTATTACACCGTGCTCTTAGTTGCGCTTACCCTTATGATTTTTACGCTCCTTGGAGGGGAAATATAGCTCTACGTTGTATGTCTCTGTACTCCACTGATATAATGGATTTGATAAAAAATAGGAGGTTCGTGGATGTCCATTGTGAAGGTTGGTGATATCAATTTGTGCTACAAGGTCTGTGGTGGCGGACAACCCTTGATCCTGATCGCTGGGTTCGCCACTGCCCAAAACGCCTGGTTCTCTCTAGTGCGTGCCTTCAGCAAGCACTACCGTGTTGTCACTTTCGACAACAGAGGCATTGGAGGCAGCGACAAGCCGACCGGTCCATACAGCACGAAGATGATGGCCAGCGATACCATCGCTTTGATGGATTGTCTCGGAATCGACAGGGCGCACATTTTGGGAGGCTCCATGGGAGGCATGATTGCACAGCACATTGCCATCGATCACCCGCAAAGAGTGGACAAGCTGATTCTATTCAGCACGAGCGCGGGCGGGCAGCCTCTTCGGGATATGCTCTTTGACTTGGCAGAGGCGACTACACCCAACTGGAATCGCTCGAGGTCAGACCTCGTGGGGGCGGACCTGCGGAAGCTGACGGCCGCCATAGCTTCGCGGTCTTTCAACCAGCCGTTCAACAGACTGGTGGTCGTGACGCTAGCCAAGCTTCTATTGAGACTCGGCATGACCAAAGTCCCGGCGGGACAGATCGAAGCTATGATGACGCACAATGTCCTGGATCGACTGCACCTAATCCATGCTACCACGCTGGTATTGACAGGCAGCAAAGACAGGCTCATGCCGCCTCACTCATCAGAGGTGCTGGCTTCTCGCATAAAGGGGGCCAAGCTGGTCAGCATCGACGGAGGTTCACACGCCCTGGCCGAGGGGATGGCTGGCCGGTTCAACAAGGAAGTGCTGGACTTCTTGAGGAGCGATTGAAACGGACCCCTTGATGACTACCGGGCTGGATCGAGACGCAGTGCATGGAACGAAAGCGGTCTGTTGATATAATGGATTTGATAAAAAAATAGGGAGGTTCGAGGATGTCCGTTGCGAAGGTTGGTGATATCAATTTATATTACGAGATTCACGGTAACGGGGAGCCTTTGCATTTAATCATGGGTTACGGTTCCAACTGCGGCCACTGGTTCGCTATTCTTGATAAGCTGGCTAAAGAACATCGTGTAATAATATTCGATAACCGGGGCACGGGAAGGAGTGATAAACCCGATATACCATACACTGCCGAAATGATAACCGGGGATATCATTGGATTGCTTGATGCCATAGGTATCGGCGCTATTAATGTTTTCGGTGTTTCCATGGGTGGTATGATCGCACAGGAGTTTGCCCTTAGCTACCCTAAGCGATTAAAAAGCCTTATTCTAGGTTGCACTTCCTGTGGAGGGCCTGATGCAATTAAATCTAC
>Ga0315289_10000827_pt1 | contig 47730 bp, 63 predicted proteins | sample YL17G11_40_MG_FD_203452 | JGI IMG/M metagenome (GOLD analysis project Ga0315289, IMG submission 203452) | Sediment microbial communities from Yellowstone Lake, YNP, Wyoming, USA - YL17G11_40 | ecosystem: Environmental > Aquatic > Freshwater > Lake > Sediment | place: USA: Wyoming | collected... | reverse complement strand
CACCTACAATAGAAAATGCCCCATCATCACTAATGGCACAGCCTTGCCAATAGGAATGGGAAGTGCTACCGGTGGGATTTCTTTCTGTCCAATTAGTTCCAGTATTGATAGATGTATATACATGACCTCCATATACAGTAACAATTACTTTAGACCCATCTGTTTTACTGCAAGCAACCTGTTTATAAATCACACTTCCAACAGGAGAAACATCACTCCATGTCGCACCTGTATCTATTGATCTGTAAACGCCGCCAACGCCGCCACTTCCCGTGGCGCAACATACAAATATTACCGACCCATCTGCCGATACACTACATCCACGCCACCTCTGTAGGTATGTATTACCAGCAGGTCGTTTTGCCGTCCATGTCGCACCGCCATCTGTTGATATAAAAACATTTTGTGAATAGTAATGGCAGACGCATATAACCTGCCCATCAGTTGATGTATCGCTACCTATCCAGTCTCCTGTAAGGAGACTGTCAAATAATAATGCAGAGCCAATAGACCCTCCCATAACATTCCTCGCTCTGTTAAGTAATTATAGCAGTTACGGACTTCCTGTAGATGGAAAGAATAGGTATAAGTAAGGGTGGAACGGGAATTATATATAATCCTGATAATCCCAAAATATAGGCATATCCTCATTAGGATTATGTTTTACCCAGACTTCTCTTTGCATGGTATCTCCTAACTCTGCACAGGCCCGTATCTAACAGTCCATGTAACTTGAAATATATCACTAGCCGCCTTATTAACAACTGCAAAGTCTTGATATGCGAACATAGCGCCTGCGGATATATGATTAAACATACCTGCTTCCCTAATGGCTATAGCGCCATAAGAAGCACCAAAAGCCGCTATCTTAGTTACAACGTTGCTGTTAGCCGCAGATCCCTGCGCAATAGTATCACATAGTTTTCTAGCCGCCTGATTCTCTAAATGAGTAGATGTTTGAGTTTTACCCCCACTAAGAGTTCCTATTCCGACATAACTAAACGAAGTAAATTCCCATCCACTATTGGCATCCCAGAACGCAATAAGATCGCAGGCGCCATCACATATTTGGTTTGGAATATTCTTATCAAGTAAGATGATCCCGTACTCATTTATTAGTTTTATATTCAATATACCTACTATATCAAAACTATCATGTAGTTGCATAATTAACTAGCTCCACAGGTTAGTGTCCAGATTATTACAATAGTATCTCCAGCGGCTTTATTGACAACTAGGAACGTTGTAAAGCAGAACATAACACCGTTGGATCCAGCATTGAAAATACCAGCCTCTGTCCACGCGCCGGTTCCCACAGCAGGGCCGAACGTGCATGTCCATATAACATCATTATCATTTGCACCAGTTCCTTGCGCTGTAGAGTCTAGTGCAACTCTAACAAGTTCTGTCCCAAGAGTTGTGGCTGCAGAAGAATTTGGCGATGGAGTCCCTGTTCCAGCCGCCATGTGAGTTGGTAGAGTTGGCGACCCTCCTGACATCTTATCGGCAACCATCTCATCACCAAGAACCGTGATAGTGTTACTTATATCAACAGGATCTTGTTTTAGTTTTGCATCTTCATATATACGAGGATCTTTATCAAAGATTAATAGACCAATCTTGCCTTTTAGATCAAACTTATCTCGTATATCCTTAATCATACCCATATATCTTTTATCTGGCTCGTCTAGGTATTCTCTAATATCCATCTTATATCTCCTTGTTTCGCTCTAGTCATCCCTTCGGACTGCGATTTAGTCATTTGTGTATCCTTATAAGGGTCTCCGCCAGTATCCAACGGTCCCCGTCTTATTCTTACCCACTGCACCTTTTTCAAACTCATCTGCTCTTTTCCAGTTGGAACTTTTCTCGGTCTTAAATTAGGGGCTAACATGGTCTATCCTCCTACTGCGTAACATGGTCTATCCTCCTCATATATCCAACACTAATAGAGTATATCTCGGTGTCGCCGAACCAAGCGATTCTAATACTAGCAAACTTACCTCTTAGAGGAGTACTATGCGGAACTGTATATTTTCTATCTGTTGCGGCTATGACCCCAGTAACAAACCCACCTTTCTCATTATATATAGTAACCGTAAAAGCAACTCTAACAGAACACTGAACCATAACACCCCTTATAATGGCTATATCACTATCGCTAGTAATAAGTTTGGTATAACGAGTCTGAACTATTTTAGGGAACGGTGTCCCATCATCAGTTGTCCCAGACAATAAAAGACGAAGAGTATCAGCCCTAGGCTCAATGACGCTATTATCGTCCCTAACCAAGATGCCAGTAAGACCAATACTATCATTAGATTCCCAAGCTCCCGTAGGTAGGTAACATACAAACGTTTCAACTGTATCTCCTATATAGTAGTAGTCGTTTTTTATATATGCCCAACAATCACTTATTAAACCTCTAGTACCCTGATAGTATTGACTCAGATTTACCAACCTATCAGGGGTTATCATATAAACATCACCATCTTGCGCTCTGAATATTAAAGAGTTTTTCCATCCAACCAGTGTATTAGGATAGTGACAGCCGACAGCGACTCTATTCATATTCATAGTAGAGTCTGGTCTCTCAACCTGCCGAATTGGCGTTGCTGTTTCTGGGTTACCAGTCCATTCATAGATAACAGTGTTCTTAAAGATATACCTAGTAGGGCCTATCGCTCCTATACCAGTTATAATAGCACCATCATCTCTATTAACTTCATCATAATTCAGCGTTGGGAAGTACCAGGGCTTACCAGCTTCGCTATAATATATAAGAGATGGGTTCTGCGGATCACCAGCCAAGAATAATCTACTATCGTGCCATAAGGCATATCTGGATACAGGAGGAACGCCTTTTCCAATGTCATCAAACGGGGTACCTAGACTCACATCAGTACTAACAATGTCATTATATATATAACTAGCGGCTATAGCATCCGCCAAGATCCACTCAGCTAATAAATAAAAACCAGTAGGAGTCTCGTCTGTAGCAGGATCCCAGTATATAGTTCTATATATTCTAATGTGAGTAACCTGTGCGTCTATAGTCTCTCCAAGCTCAGGGGAGCAGTCTACATTATTATTTATAGTAACAACTCCAGGCACTGCACCGCCGCATCCAGATAGAGTATACGCCTCCGTAACCTCACTCTCTTTATTATATGGAATACCTTGAGAATAGTATGCAAATTTATATCTAATAAATAAACCACCGCCAGGATTATTTACAGCACACAAAGGAAACGTTTTCTGCGGAGCAGGTATTCCCGCTAATTTAACACTACTACCATCCCATATATAAACAGGATCTACTTTATTAAATAGCCACAGATGATCATATAAATTAACATACTTAAAAGTCCAATTAGTAAAAGTGGAGTCATCTATCTTTACAGCAATCTGCGTTGAGTCCTCTGGTCTAGCGTACCACAAAGCGTTTCCAGTAGAAAAAACAATAGCCTTCCATATAGTAGAAATCTCTGTAGCTGGATCATAAGACTCTCTCTTATACTCACCCAAAGAATGTATAGTTTTGCCAGATATACCCACGCATAAATTAAAATCACAGAGAGTTACCCACCCCTCACGAGCCACAATATTTCCAGATCGCAGTCTGATATTATGAGCATCTCTAATAGTCTCAATAGCTTCCTGCCCTATCCCGACTTGGCTATTAGTTACCATACCTTTATTAAATGGTTTTAACTCTTTCCAGTTCATTTAACGCTCCCGACACTAATTATACCGCCAGATTAGAAGAGACTGCTCATCATCAAAAAACGCCCTAATACACCCAACGCAAGCCTCTATATGAGTAAACCCATAAAATATCAAAGCAGACACTATCTGCATATTAAGTTTTGGAGTCGGAGGACTAAACCTAAACTCTACGTAATCGTTTTTAACGTCTTGAATTACATTACTCGGAAGTATATCAGACATCATGCCGACAACATCTTTTAGTTTCCCATAATCACACTTAATAAACTTATTATCAACAGGCACACACTCTACCATATCACACCATCGTTAGTATTAATTCTAATACCAATCCCTTCGCCGACACCGGGCATTAGATCGTCAAAGTTGCCAAACGAAAACATCTCTGCGTTTGGTATTTGAGAATCTTGCGCCATCTGCATTTTAAGTAGTCTAGACTCCCACCAAATATCAAACATCTGCTGGGAGTATTGTCTGGTCTCGTCCTCCAGCCAGATTTGCCTTCTACAATACTCGGCTATGTCATTGTGCCACCCCCTAGGTAGTATAGGTTCGTCATTATCATTAACTATGTCAGGTATAGTTCTCCAGTACCACATCTGAACTGTATAAATAGACGCAAATGTTGGATAGATCCATAACTCTGGAACGTCATATTTACCCCAAAGATACCAGTATTCTGGAACTCCAGTCTCATCCAAATCAGACGTCAGATCTGCTATTTTCTTAGGGTCAGAATAATTAGCAGGAGTCAACTTCTCGCCGCTATTCCAAAACAACAACTCCAATTTAACAAAATCCATAGGTATCATATAAGACTGTTGCCCTACAACAGAATCAAACTCGTTAAAACCAGAACAAAGAACTCCAAAGTGTTCTGAAATATTATCCTTGCACATATTAATTAGAGTCTTAATACGGGCAGAAGTCCAATAAGCACTATCTTCTATTAATGATTGAACACGATCTACGATCTGATGGGTTAGCATGATAATCACCTTCTTTTATTATTAATAAAACTATTCATAATTCCATGTAATCCGATTTAGCGATAACGAAATAGCGACATGCGATACTCCAAAGGCTCTACCGATCTCTTTTTGAGTCATACCGCAACTATACATATCCTGAATTATTATAACATCTTCTTTTGTTAATTTTGCTAAATTATGTCTGCCTTTTATAACCATATCTCTAATATTATCCTTCTGTGTTCCCAAAAAAGATGATGCGGATTCACACAACCCCTATTATCGCACCTATGCAATACACACAACCCATTTGGTATATGTCCATAGGTTAATTCATACGCAACCCTATGCGCCCTTAATATCCGCAGATCTAAACCAAAAGCTCCGTATCCCTTTCTGTCTTTACTCGCAGTCCACTCCCAGCACTCGTTCTCCTCTTTAATATCAACCTTGCGCCAAAATTTTTCTTCTGTTGTCATCGCCAATCTCCTTTAATTAGTTCCTTATAAAACTGTCGGAAGGTAATAAGGAATTTACTTTTCGTGGTAGCTTGCAACTCTACCACTATCCGACAGGATCTTCTACCCGAAACTCGTTTTAGTCCTAGGTTTTCTCTTAAATCCTGCGATCTTAACATATTTCAACACATAGTCATAAATAGATATGATAGACGGATAACTAAACCCGACTATGTAGGCTATTTTATTTCTATAAATCTGGACTAGTTCCCAAAGTTTAGTCATTTAATACCTTCTCAATTTTCAATAAAAAACTGCCGAATATATTTTTTAACTCAACTAATCTTCCGTGTATATAATATCTCATATTTTCTTTATCTATTAAAAATCTCTGGAAGCTAGATAGAAAATCGCTATCATCTTCAGTCCAATGTTGCAAATTTGTTGTATATAAAAACTCTCTGGCAAATCTATGTTTGATATTAGACTCTATACTAAAACATGGTTTATTATAAGCAAAGGATAATAACTGCCCATGAAATCTATTAGTTATAACAAAATCACATTCAGCGTACTGACTAAACCTAAATGTAGTATCTTCATGATTAATAAATACAAAATCATATCCAGATAAGTTTCTTTTTATAGACTCTTTCCAGTCATCTACCCAAAGAGACGCTACAATTTTATCAAAGATTCCAGAATTATAACCTATAAAAAGCAAAGGATCAGGACAAACAAAGGTCTTAGACTTATCCGCGCCGTAAGATATTGCTAGATATCTATCATTTTCCGTTCTCATACCTATCAAGTCTGCTCGTCCTAACTCAGCTTGCAATATCTCTTCTTGATGATCACTAAATCCTACACTATCATAATCCTGATTAAATCCCGTTGCCATGATTATTAAAGAGCAGGGAATATATTTATACAACTCTGGATCAGTAAAATAAAAAACTTGATTATAGTTAGCGTTATGAAAAATACCACCAGCGCCAATTATAATAGCGTCTGTATCAGCACAAAACTTTTCCACCTCTTCCCTGCTTGATAGACAGGTCCCGTCATATCCATACAAAATTGACTCATGATTGTTAATAGTGTCTATATATCCCTTTAACAATCTTGCAGATTTACGATCACCTATATTCATGTGGTATGCGGCAGATAATATCTTGATCATGTATATATACGCCTTTTTAGATCTGTAAACACCTTACTCCATACCGCCTGATCGCTCTCTTGATACATAGGCACAAAACCAATACTAAGGTAAACCTTTATAGCCGATAGTCTATCTGGATAAGTTACGGCATTAACCCTCTTAAATCCATGATCCTTAAAGTAATGCAACGCAGTTAGACCCAAGGCATAACCTATTCCTTTTCCATTATGACCGCACATAACACCCATCATGTGCTGCCAGCCGAGTTCATTGTCAATCAACACCCAGGCGCATATAGTTCCGATAACCTCACCATTAAACTCCGCAAAGAATATATTATCACCCTTATATTCAACAGGATTAAGCATCTCTCTACGAAACTGATCTCTATTCCATCCATCAGTAAAGGTCATATTTATTACAGATATCCACTTATCCTCTTCGCCATCTTTGTATGTTCTTATAGTATATCCTTCAGGTAACACCACATCGGCAACATTATCCAAATTTGGTCTAGTCATGTGTATAAAAACCATTATTCCAACCCCTTATAAGTATTATTAATAAACTCTCCAAACTCTATTCCATCATAATCGGTAAAGGTGGTAGTGCCAGTTATTTTGTTCAGCCATTGTTTTGCTTCATCAGAAAATAAAGAGCAGGACATCCTTTTCTCAACACCTAAACCCATTCCACCTGCCCAATGTAGTATCTTTACTTCTCTATCAGGGGTATATAATTTATCATTTTCAACTCTTAATCTATTCCACCACTGTCTTGATCGTTCGTTATACCAAACATCCTTATCATCAAGAACCTTAATCCTGACATCTTTACGGTATTGTTCATAATAATGAACCAACTGAACAAATATCCAGTTTTCGTCCATGTGAGTATTAACATCCCAGTCATAATACTCTTTTATAAATTGACTCGACCTAGTTGACCATATACCAGCGTTATAAAATTTTGGTTGAATACTGTGGCTCACGCCAATATCATAATCATCCACAAGCATTTCATCCAATCTGCCCGTAACAACAACATCTGAATCTAGCATAATTATAAGGTCATATCCCTCTGTCAGCATACGGAGATAGCCGACAAAAGTAGCGGTCAACATAAAATCTTTATATATACCAAGTCCACCAATCTTCATCGTTGATATAAGCTTACGCCAATTCTCCGCATAAGCACACTCTACTTCTATGTCTGGATGAAAATACCTAAATGACGCTCTACATCTCTCTGCTAATGGTGCAAAATTATTAGCACATCTTATAACTGCCAAAACCTTCATGGTTTCCTTATTCCTAGTTGTGGATATACAAAATAATGGTTAAACAAAAATTTGTCTGGAAAACTATCATTAATATATCTAGTAACCCCTATCGTAGATCCCCACATATAATCATCATATATAATATACCCGCCACTAACAATTCTATTCCAGAAGAACTCTGTTGCCAATTTTGTTGGCTCATATAGATCAACGTCTATATAAACCAAACTAAACTTATTGTTAGCGACATTCGATAGTGTATCTTTAATCCATCCATCATATACTTGAACTCTATCACCAAATACAGATAAAAAATTAAAGGTCAAATCTTTATTTGCTTTTGTCATCCCTTTGCTAGCTTGAAATCTACCATCTGTATATCTATCATGATCTGTAGGCTCAGATAACCCCTGAAAAGAGTCAAATGCAAAGAGTTGTTTTCTAATGTCCATAACGGACGCAATCAGATAAGACGTCCCTCCTTTATAGCATCCAACTTCCGCAAAATCCCCATACAAAGAGTTACAATATAACGCAACACTATAAAGAGATAGCAACCTGTCTTTTGATAATATAGAGTTGTTTTTTACAGTATCATATAATCTATCAAACTCGATATCGCTAGGAAACATCTATCCACCTCACGATAGAGTTATAATCCAGCGCAGCGTTTCGTTCTGTTATGATAGTTTTATTAAAAGACTGCTTAAATCCCCAGGTTGTAGGATTACCAGAATTAATAAACTCTTCCCAAGTCGTCTGCTTGTTATCATGAGTTTTAGGCACTATGCACACACACTTCCTCCTTGACCACCATGCAGGCATTATCATAGAGCTGTGTGTTCCAACAAAACCAAAAGAATTTAGAATAAGATACAGAGCGACTCTCACAGAATAGCCAGTTAGGTTACAAAACCTATTAGACGTTTCTCTTGGATATTTTTCATGTTTACCACCAACAACTATTACTCTATATCCAGCATCTATAAACCTGTCAGAGAGTTTATTATACACATCAACTCCAACAACCTCTCTATGTTTACATCCAGCAAACGGATGAATTACTATATACTTCCCGTTGCCAATTATAAGATCTGCATGGCACTTCTCATGGTAATCTAAATATATTTTTAGTTTGGATGCGGTATATTTCTCATAAGACATCTCGCCATCTTCTATATTACAGATATATTTATATCCATCATAGTCCTCTCTCCACCATTCTGGATTCTCTGTCGGGTTATGATCCATTAAATCAACACGATCAATATACGGATGATACTTAAATAATTCCGCAACAGTAGGATTATGACACATAGCCTTAACTATAACACTAGATTGCGGGTTTCGTTCCTTAAAATCTTCTAGTCTGCGAAACCATAAAGACGAGAAGTTTATAGAGGTCGGGAACTCTTCTGGTCTATCCCTCATCATTGATTCATAATGATTATGAGGATTTGACATATAAACCTGAATAACATCTCCAAGACCACCGCCGCAGGGAATGTAGGCTTTTATTTTATCGCTAGACATAATAGATTAGACCCCCCATCAGATCCTATAGACTCAATAACAAATCCAATAGACTCCATAATCTCTCGGAGAGTGTATTTATCATATCCCCACTTATGAGAGTCCCAAATCCCCGAATTACCATATAAAGACTCTGCTAATTGCTGACCATTAAGATCGTGTTGTATGGAGGTAGGACACTCTAATACCTTACAATATCTTTTAGATAGAACCTCCATGTCTGGTATCTGTATGTATATCTTGCCTCCGACCTTTAATTTCTTATAACAAGACTCAAGAAACCATCTTTGCTTATCTTTATACAAATGCTCCAGAAAATCTTGACAGTTTATATAATCAACTTCATTAAATGGAATCTCATTTTCTGATAGATCCAACACGGCGTCAACACCATCACTATAAACGGCGTCTATATTCCAAAACCCATCTTTTATATCTTTACCACATCCAAGATTGAGTTTCATATCTCTACCTCCTCAACTCTATATCAAGATATTCCGCTGATTCAGGAGCAAATGCCAGACACTTAATAGTGGATTCATTGGATAGTATTATATGTTCAAACCCAATTTTTTCTAGTGCGTAATGTAGCGAGTATATATCATACAGGCATTTATGATTATCGCCAGGCGAACAACCACTGAATATCCTGAAGTTTAACCACTTATAGATATTCATAGGATCGCTATCGGAAAAAGTATACTCACCATCAGGAAAAGATGATAACTTGCCCTTTAACAACTTACCGTCAATCTGTTTATTATACATATCAATTATGTATCTCAAACTAGGAACTTCAATAAATAGACACCCCTCACCGATTAACATAGTTTTAAGTTGAGACAAAATTGTCTCTTGGTATATCCACTCTATATGTTCTAAAAAGTGTATAGCTCTTATAACATTAAACTGACGATCTAACAATCTCACATCACAATACCGATATAAGTCTTTATCGTAAGGAGCTATACCGCAGAACGCTCTAAGATCCATGTGAAAATCAGGATTAGTGTTCTTATCAATATCTAAACGAAGGAATTTACCAGTATCCATCCCCGAACCAAGATCAAGAATATCATTTTTTTCTAGTGGCTCTACTATATTTTCAAGCCTCTTGTTTATAGCAGAATCTTTTACAATATGTATTCTCATTAGAGATAGTCTCCAAAAGTCTTTTTGACTTTATTATAAATAAATCTAGGAGTAATAGATCTTAAACAACTAAGGTGTTTGCAAGGTAGATACCAGCAAGGTTGCCTGCAACTTCTTATTCTAGAAAATCTATCTATCCATCCTACTTTCTTATATAACAAACGCATCTTCGGATCGGTAGGCCCGAACAATCCAAACGTGGGAACCTCAACGCTACCAGCAAGATGGACGCCGGCGGAGTCTACACCAACCATCAACGTAGCGTTACTTATAATAACCCACATATCCCTTATAGGCATATCATCAAACGTTACAACATTTTTACACCTCCCAAAATACTTAAAACCTCTATCCATAACAAATACATACCCATCATATCTCTTGGCAAAATAATCAACTAACGATTGTCTGTATATATAACTCCTCCATATATCAGCCGACTCCATGTGCAAAAACATATATCTACCATAGTGTTTATAATAATCGGCCTTTTCCAGTTCTTCATCCGAGAATTTCACTTTATAGTTATTAATATCAAAATCAACACCGACTACATTCCCCCAAATCTCCTGACGAGACAATATAATATGCTTGCCGCTAGGTACCGCTTTAGAGCTACCATTGTTATTTATAATATAATATGGTTGATTTTTAGTCTCATACAAAGCGCAGGTATTATATACGTTATAATGTATATCATCACGCCTAGCATTATCTTCTATACACTGTATTTTATCATCTAACCTGGCTCCAGGCGTATCAACTATTGTCAATCCATCTATATCGTTGTAGATATCCAAAAATGGACTAACTGAAAAAATAGTGTGTTTATCATCTGGATATTTAATCATATTCGCAACTATAGCAGGCCGTAACATAACTGCATCTCCAAAACCAGAAACAGGTCTAACGTATATATGAGAAGCAGGGCCTTCAGGCTGACTATATCGTCTCCTAATAGGCAAGATTTCAAGTTGCTCGTGCTCTTCTTCTACAACCTCATTAATCATCATAGCATTGTTACGCCCCATAATACCTCTAACTCCTCATTTCCAGTTATAGTCCAAGCCGTCGGCAACGTCTGCCTGCATATCAAATTACCGCCAGACAACGCATCTAACAAACCCATTTCATATATACTATAAGCGCCAGAACCTAACACAACACTTAAATAGGCGTCTATTAAATTACCAGTTATAATAACCTCTCCAAAAACAGTAGGGCCTGCACTAAATACAGAACTAAATGCTACTCTATAAAACTCGGAAGTTAGCGCAAGATCCTCGGTGGATGCTATATCTGTCCCAATACCAAACGCTACATGAGAAAACCAATAGTTTGAAGAAGCATTATTAGCGCAGTGGCTAGCAAGCCTATGTTTCCCAATAGTGGTCACTACGTTAGGAACATAGAACTCTTGCTCATTTTTTCTCAGGACAATACCGCCATAAAGTTTTATTCTATCAGATAGTTTCATAACTCAACAGTGTCCTCATCTTCCTCTACTCTCCTGCGAGTAGCAGAACTATAAATACTGCCAACCATCTCTCTGGCTTTCATTCGCTCTAATATCACAGAACCTTTGATCGGGGGTATATCAACATATTGACACTCTTCTTGTTCGGTTAGACTTTCAACAGATATCTGTATAAAAAACATCTGAATCATCGCTGCTCCCCTAAGATATACAATAGACCCGTCGCTATTAAATAGAGGAAATCCTTTCCATGCGTCTATCGGAGCATAATCCAACTCATCTAACCTTGTATGAGTTACCCTCATTTTTTTTGTTGGATAGTATATATCTGGATCTATTTCTTGTGGGGGTCTATTTATAGCAACATGCAAAACCCCATTATCGGTACCTACCTTAATTGGTCTCTCCAAATATAGCGGTATTGCTATTATCTTTTTTAGACCTTCTAACTTAATCTCCTCTCCAAAAAGATCTCCTACATCAGTAGATCCCATCTTTACTATTTTACGTTCTGGTGTAGAATACTGATCCTGTTCAACCAGATCTTGAATACTTTGTATAGCTGTTTCTGACATATAAAAATTCCCCCTGATAATGAAATAGCCCGCCGAAGCGGGCTAGTTAGTTTAACTATGAGTTTGTAGTATAGACATAACGTCAATATCGGCAACAAACATATCGCTAACTGAATCTGCAGCTAGAGCGACCACGGCTCTACCCACTATCAGATCTTGATTGTTGTTAGCAGAATAGTTGACCCTACCAGTATCAGAAATAAGTGCCTTATTTACAGTTATAGCGGTTGAGGCTTTCCCCAGCAAACCAACTCTACCTTTCAATAAACACCAACCCCAATAGTTATCAGCTATACCATCAGGCGTAAGCACAACACCAGACGCAGTTGCTCTTGTAGTCCCTATGGCCGCCGCTAATATATTAGCACAAGAGAACACATAAGCCGTGTCCCCATTAGCGGGCGCGACTGAAAACGCAGGTTGGACGGTTATTGATGTAGTTGTATTTTTAACAATTTGCCTAGTCTCACCCTCTGGTGCAGCTCCAACACCGCCACCATCATCAATAATAGTAACATAATCACCAACAGACTCATTTGCAACTGTAGGTCCTGCCGCAAACGTAACGGTTGTTAGCGATCCACCTGTAACCGTAATAGATCCAAGTTCATACCATCTGGTAAAGGCTCCCTGAGCTAACGCGCCCGCGCTTCTGTTACAAAGGAGTGCAACAAAAACAGGACCAAACGCTAGAACGGTATTTTTCAACTCTCCAGTGTATTTTGCCAAATGGCAATTTACATACTTCATCATCCCAGGAGCTATACCTGCAGGTCCTGGAGTTGACAAAGACTTTAGATCGGCATCAGAATACGTTTCCCATAACTTAACTGGCATCTCTTCTTGTAGATTAAGAGATGATACGTAGTAAGTCTCGTTATTCATTTCAATCCTCCATAAAAGATCTATCTGGATTGTAGTGTTAACCGCAATTTAATACCCCCACGGATAACCAAATAGACCCATATTCAATAATAATCTATGCCCAAGCAGTTACAGTTGGATATACTGCCTGCTTCCTAAAGTTCTTGCAAATTAACTGTCCTCTAACAAACATAAATTTTGCACGTGAAGGTTGATTAAATGGTTCTTTCCAATCAGACCATATCCACCAAGCCCCAGAGTCAATAACCATGTGCAGATATCTCTTATTAATAAGTCTTATCTCACCACCAGGTGCTCCATTTACAGTAGTATCGTAGATCCAAGGAGCCCCCATAAGAGTAGCTCCTCCATATCCCCATTTAATTACCTTATCGTCGACGGCTATTTCCACTTTAGACCCATATACAGGCCAATCAACTGCATAGTACTGGTAGGTCTGTTGATCTGATAACCAGAAACAATCGCCAGCGTTTTCACCTTCTTGTGTAGAGTTCCACCCAGTAACAAGGATCCTGAGTGCCGTAGGGATACCTCGTCCTGTTCCTGCATTAATAGCTCCAAAGGCCCCAACGCCGCTAGGCGCTCCTCCAACAGTATCTGTAGGAAGAGGACCGTATGTAGCCCCATCCCAGTACCAAGGTTTCCAGAAACCAGAGGCGGCAAGGCTTCGGTCATATCCCATAATAGTTCCAGTTCTTGGATCATTAGGAATAAGTCCCGTAATGCCCATCATATTGAGTCCGCCTCCACCTGTTCCATCTCCCCATATCATTGTTCTAAAATCCTCTCTAGCGTCCTGTATGGTCGCATCAACCCTCGATTTTAGAATTGATATAATAGCATCGGGACCTGTGTTCTGCCTCTCTTCCACCCAGCTTATTCTAACATTAGCCAAACACTGTTTGAACGTCGCAAAAGCCCACTGCAGCACTGGTTTTCTTTGAGGATCCACTGTGGAATTATCACCAAAAGCAACAAGACCATCAGTCTTGCCAGTTCTCAGCGCTATCTTTATTCTACGTCCACCATTACGTTTTACGTTATACGGGTTATCCATCATCATACGACCCACGCCCCATTGAAGAGCGACCTGGTCAAATACCTGCGTAGAAAGATAACCGTCCATAGTGGCAATTATTGCTTCGTCGGTTATAAGTTGCGTAATATTCTCGTTAGCCATTTTCCATCTCCCCTATATTATTTAGTTTTTAATAGTTTTTGCAAGGCAAGCGTTTTTATTTCATCAAAACTAGGCAAAGGCTTACCCTCTCTTCTTTGCTTCAGAACAAAATCAGTATCTAACACAAGCTGCTGCTGATCTGCTCTAGAGCCTGTTCCAGGTGATAGTGGAGATTTTTTCTTGTCGGTTATTCCACCTTTAAGTGGAGCCCTGACTTTGATTTTCTCAAATGCTCCGGCAGCATAATACGCCTGCTCTGGAGTCAACCCCTGTTTTATAAAACGCTCTATATCAGGTGCAAAAATACTAGGGTCTGGCAGATCCAACCCTGTCCTCTCTTTCTCAGATTCAACGTAATCTTTCAGACCATCCATACGATCCTTTGCAATATTTGTTCTCATCGTCTTTGTAATAGGCCCAAGTTCAATTTGGAGTTCTTTCTTGACAGTCTTTGTAATCAACCCCACCAGGTCTCTCATACCCTGCGCTTGGTCGCCATATTTAGCAAACACTTCATCATCTGAGGTACCGTTAATATCTGAACCCTCGTCCGTCTGATTGCGTGACTTACCTAAAAAATCAATAAATTCAGGTCTACTAGCCAGCTCATCAAACGCATCTGCCTTATCTCTTATAATCTCAAGTTCCCTTCTCTCTTTTGCCAAAGCCTGTGTTTTCCTAGTATAATCTGCCTGCATTTGTTTATACCTAGTCTGCTCTGCAGGTGTTAAACTACCAGGATCTGCATCGGTAAAAGACTCCTCTTTATCATCATCTTCAACAGAGTCATTAATATCCTCATCTTCGGCTGTATTAACTTCTGTTACATCTACTTCCATTTTTATACCCTCTCAATATTTACATTTTTGAGTCAGAAATTTATTTCTAAACTCCAATAATATTTCTAGTAATAATAAAAACAATAACACCAGATATAATAGTAACTATAAGACCTACCAACGTTACCATTGCTGTTTTCCATAGACTATCAAATTTAGACTCAATAATTGAAATTCTACGCTCTATATTGGATACCTTTTCACATAAAGGCCCTATAACCAGCATTTTTTCTACTATATTAGCCGTATCATCCTTTATATTCAATAAAGTTTTTTGTATAGTAGACATTCTCTCATCGCAAATATCTTTATTAACACCAATCTCATCTGGCATAACGCTCTCCTATATTTTAGTTATAATTACTGGTTGGACTGGAGACAAAATCCTAATACAAATCCGTGCAGTTTTGCCAGATCCATTAGTAATAGAATACAGTCTCATATATCTCCATGCGCCAATACTAAACTCACTGATGCTACTAACCTCGTTAGCTCCATTAGACGCAAGTGTTATATTAAAAGAGGCCTCAACAGTATCAAATAAAACGTCTACCAGATTATTTCCAACCAAAAATTTTGCAACCACATTGCCAGTAGCTCCGGCCTCTCCAGTTGTTGACATCTTAATTTTAATCTTATTGTTGCCAGCTACATCAATCCACCCAGAAGCATACACAGTCTCTCCTGCTCCTGCAAAGTCCACATAGTGAGGGGATCCAAATAACTCAACCTGAGAAGTCCTTAATTGAGGCGGCAGTCCCTCATCATCACCATAAATAACTACCTCTGGAACGCCAACAGACCCAAAATTAACCCATAAAATATTTAACCTACTCAAAGATATACTCATTGAAAGCCTCCTTCGGAGTTTTCAAGAAGACTCATAGAGATCTTCATTTATACCACCTCATTTAGTCCTCTACTATAACGTCCTTTGCTTGTGTGTTCTTAATAGACTCATAATACTTTTCACGCTGTTCATCTGCATATAAAGGCCTACTAACTTTTGATACAGAACTACCCATCATAGGTTCAAGACCTTTTTCCCTCATCTTATTATGTAAATCCTGTCTATTCTTATACCTAACCCCTGCACTTACATTAAACCCTTCTCCAAGAGAATCCATAACAAGACCTATACCAGAAAACTCAGATCTATAATCTCTATCTTTATCAACAGACCCGCACTTCGGACACTCTGCTGAGTGGTCTCCATATTTAGCATAAGTCTCAAAATGCTCTCCACAAGATTTACATATATAGAGATAATTTGGCATTAATTTTCAATTCCTTTAATTGAGATGAAGATTGTTCAATCTTCAATCTCCAATTCCTTTAATTGAGATGAAGATTGTTCAATCTTCAATCTCTCTGTTACCAATACCTTGTTCTTGCCTATTCCCTGGCTTACTAACATTTTGATCACTCTGTTGCGCTCTCGCTGGAGTAGGTTTACCCATAGGTATACCCGGCAGTATCAAATTATCAGTATACTCTAAGTTTAGAGCGTCCATAAATATTCTACCGAACTCGACTGGATTAAGAGGCAATCCGCTATTAAGTAAAAATGTTAATTTCTGCAATCTCTCATTATTAGCTTCCATAGCTGATTCACCATACGATAAAACGAAACGAGAAGGATCGTATGGTTGCATCAATCCGTCAACAACATCGGCTCTTATACCAGTCATTTGTGCCACCCTAGCAGGTTCGTACTCTATGGATACTATATATAATAGTTTCTCCATAACTCTAGACGCAAAAGACTCAAAAAGCTCTAACCTCATAGCCATTTTAACATCAGCTGAACCTTTTAGAACATTTACCTCAAATGCGGTCTTTGCGCCAACATCATGTTCCCCCATTTGAGATCTAGTAACCCCAGATATAGATCTTATAGTTTCCTCTTTTAGTGCAATAGCTCTATCAAATACAAATTGCTTAGATGATATTCCAAGATCCATAACTTCATAAGATCCAGTAGGGGGTCCTGCTATACCTATAACGCTATCTGAAGATGCCTCTAGCTTTTTTATCATATCAGCCTTCCATAGAGCTTGATTATAAAGCACCTTCGTAATTCCTAACTTTCCTAGTAAAGAATCCAACGCTGAGTGGTATTTAGATAATGATTTAACGTGTTGATAGATTTTTTGTGATACAGATGAACCCCATATTTTCATAGGTCTATACCCAAAAGCCAGTCTCTCAAAAGGTATTATAGGATATAAAACATCATTATCATAAAGAAACTCCCCGGCACCACTATCGTATGACATTATTTTCATCTTAGCATTAATAAGATCATGTATCTCCTGTACCTTAACATATTCCTTCTTCTTCAGAAAATCAAAATTACCAGTAGTGGTGGAATACAAATCTTTTTCAACTAACGATGGCTTCAGTCTCTTAACAACTTTTTTATCATATAAATCATTATCCTCAAACTCTGAAATGTGTTTCCAAACCTCATGTATAAAAAACCTCTGCTGAGACCAGTCGTCTATATGATAATCAGGATAAAACTCAAAAAGTTTAGTATGGAGGGCGAAGGCGGACTCGCCAACATCAACAAAACCTCCGCTTCTTGAAGATGATGACATGCCCGCCCTCCATTGGGCGTCCTGTATGAGTGGAAGTAACCAATAGCCCACTTTGACTAGACCATCACCTAGTACAAGAGTGTCAAATACAGTTCTTATAAACTGATCTCTTATATTATAATGCCTTAAAATATATTTCGCTATATACTCATATATAACCGCTCTATATATATCTTCCTCGTTGACAGCTCTGACCTCGACAGATCCAGGTTTCAGTATTATATTTGGTATGATAGTCTCTACTATAGATGATAACTCGTTAATTTCTATAACATCAGACTTATCTGCATTTTTTCTACCAACAAACAACTGGTCATCTACTGCGTTATAATATTTAACCCATTGCTGTTCGATATCTCTACGACTATCCACACAATTCCGATATATTTCAGTCCAATATGCGTACTCTTCTTCTTTAGTTAATCTTAAAACACCCAATTTTCTATACCCTTATTTCGCATCTCATTAAGAATTACCATAGGATTAAACCCTTTAACCTCGCCACTCTCTATCTTCGGAGCTATACTTTCTGACTTTGGCGCATTAGCCGCATATCTAACAATGTCGCTAAAATGCTTCCATTTATCATTGGCTTCTTTCCGTTTTGCAGAAGCGCCGCTCTGTTTAGCCCACTCATGGTTCTTTAACGACTCCACAGTCCTTTTACACCTACTAAAAATGTGTAAATGATCATTCTGGAATAACCACGCTCCCTGTTGAAATCCAACCAAAACATCATTATCGGCCGGGATACATGCCATTCCTTTGGCATTGAACTCGGCTACTATCCTGGGATCCTCTGGGTCTATATAGACTGGAATAAAATCTGGTATGTCAGCTCCATACATAGCTTTTCTTCTGGCTAATATATCTGCTATATGCTGATCATAAAGTGTTCTATTGACATAATACTCATCAACTATAAAGTGATCCCCAGCGGGATCGGTTACCAGAGCCGCCCATCCAAATAGACCAGAGAACCCAGGGTCTATAATTTCTATTCTATTCCACCAACTAGGAATATCAAACGAGTCTATAACGTGCACTCTAGGATCAAAACAAAAATCATTGATCCATATAGCGCCAGACCATCTAACGAAATGACCTAAGACCTGCTCCTCAAAGATCCTGGGCGGTGTTTCCGCTTTCATTTTTACTACATCTTCATTAAACCCATAAACATTTGCAAAAGCAGGCCAGCATAATGAAAGATAATCTGGATCGTAAGGATACTTCTTTGGATCTATTTCATAAAGTGACCGCCATTTACTATCTAGCGGAAGTCCTGCTAGAAATCTAGGATACAACCAGTCGTCCTGTCCCTGCGGGGTTGTGGGACATATAACCTCTGCTTTTCTGGATGCCATAGTTCCTATAATAACCTTATTCCATATACCGTCCTCTCCACCTATATTATCCATCAGTCCGGTCTCTGATAAAATAATTAAGTCATACTCTTCGCCGTGCCCAGATTTTTTTGGCTTATCAAAAGATACAACCACGCACTCAGAACCAATATCAGTCTTGATATGCAGATTCCCGCCCTCTTTATTATCCCCCACGTCTACTATGCGCACAGGCGAGTTCTCGTGCATTAAATCTGCCATAATAACTCTGAACTCTTTGTATCCTAAATCGTAGGACGGGCATCCTATCATTACCTTATACGGACCTGCTATCATATAAGCAGCTGCCTCGTGCGCCGCCCACTCCGTTTTACCTCCACGACGTCCTGAAATAGTAAAACGATAACGAGCTGCTGAGTTTTCCGCAGCCCTATAACGGGCTGGTTGGCTCGGGGGATGTTGTGTCTCCAGGTGAGAATTTGTAGACCCGGCTTTTATTATTTCTTCCAACCAGCCCGGATGCCACGAATTATGAGCGCACACCTGATATTGATGAGGCGTATACCCTATAGCGTTAAAGAAAGACCACCGAATCGCCGCCACTGCGCGCTGGCGAGCGATAGATGGATCAACTCGGTCTATTTTTCCCGTCTTGCCAAATTTTATCTGCAATGTTTATAGTAAACCCAAACGCAGATGCGACCCCTGATAAAAGGAACGCAGTCGCTGGATCTACCCATCCTTTCGCTACTGTAAAAGTAAGAACTGTTCCTATACAACTAAATATAGTAGCCTTTTTACCACGTAAAGCGTCAAGTACTCGGTATCGAATCGGTATTCTACTCATCATCCACCTCTTTGAACTCAGCCTCTATCATATTTGTTAGTCTTCTCTCCTCCTCCAACAGAGAAGGTAAAGTAAGTAACGCAGAATACATATTGTCCCCGTTTTTGTCAAGATACGATTTGATAACATGCTCAACTGAAACTTTTTGGTTTATATCGAGCTGCCGTGGGGCAGGAGCAACTTTCTTATTAAATAACTCTGTAAGAGATGTGTATTGCTGATTAGACATAGTGAAACCGCCTAAAGTGGATGCGAGGAGTATTTTTTCAAGATATGCGGGTATGTCATCCCTATACTCAGACGGAATGAGATCAGATAAAGAGGACACCGCATCATGAATTTCAGATGGAGGCGTCGCTGATTTGGCACTTTTGATGGGAACTAACTCTAAAATCTTCATTTATTTCATCCCACTGAAAGCATAAAGTATTTTGTATCTCGTGGATTTGATAATGCTTTACATATAAATTCAACATCATAGTATACCTTCATTATCATTATACCATATATAAAGTATAATGTCAAGAAAAATCTTGTTGACAGAAAGTAAAGAGTAAGGGGAGGCGAGGGTAGCCCCGGGGCACCAGTGGGCGGAAAGAGAGTATTTCTCCCTTTTCACGTTAATATGAGATAGTCAAGTCGAGTTCGACTATCTGTCAAAATCTTTAATCTCTGACAAGTTGAGTTCACACTGTGTGTCAAAATCTTTAATCTCTGACAAGTTGAGTTCACGCTGTATGTCAAAATCTTTAATCTCTGACAAGTTGAGTTCACGCTGTATGTCAAAATCTTTAATCTCTGACAAGTTGACATATTGCAATCTCATTATATTGAAGAGCGTCAGTTTTCTGTCAGTATACTGTCAGCATTATGTAAAAGATTTTCCTTGACAAATGTTTGACTTTGTGGTATAATGAAGGCATACGAAGAAGAAAATTTTAACAATTAAACAAGAAAGGAATAGTAAAATGATGGAATTTAAGAACATAGATAATGATGTATTTAATGACGTGCTACTGTCGTCAATCAGACCGCATCCCAAATTGAATTTTATCCTTAATCCGAAAGTATGTGATCTTATAAGACGTGCTATGCAAAAAGAGGGCTTTAAGGGTTATCTCATGGTTGAAAAGAAATCACGGTTTATCATAGCGGGATATGCACAATATCACGTTGCTCAGGAATTAGGGATTAGAACTGTGTCCGTGATGGAGATAGAGCTTGAAAGTCCCCTCATAAAAGCCTATTTAGAAGCATATCATTTAACTAAGGAGGATTTTGATGATTGGATTGAATGCCCCTAAGTCGGGGTCTAATATGTATAATAACTTTTATACATTAAATCAGATAACGGGATGCAGTCATCCCCTTCAATTAAACAAGAAAGGAATAGTAAAATGAAAAAAGCAAGGTTAAGAACATGTATAATTTGCAACCAGAAAAGTATGACTTTTAGCAAGGTCAAAAAATTTGTATGCAAAAATTGCATACAAGGGGATAGGGTAATATCAATTTACTTACAATTATTACCAACCCTTAAACAAAAAGGAATAGTAAAATGAATGACATAGACAGGCTTATAATCAGATCAGGATATAAAATTAATAAGTGCATAAAATGTGATAAAACATTTATTGCAGTGATGAGTAACAAAAAATTCATTTGTCAATCATGTAGGAATATCATGCCAAAGCAATATATGGGAAAGGAGTAAAGCGAAATGAAAAAACTTGGGATTTTAACACTGGAGCTTGGGTATGATGAACTGGCTGGTGAAAAATACCTTGAAATATCATTTAGAAATAATGATGGTATTTCTGACGGGTACTCATGCTTGAAATGGGATAACACTCTTGATGAGAGCGATTTTATTATCGGCATGATTGAGAATGCTATACCGATAATAAATGCGAACTGGCTAGTTGTCAATGATGAATTAGAAACACTGCTTATCAAAAATGCAGTAAAAATGTACTCTGATTTTGATGCGGATCTGCATCATAAAATCAGCAGAGAATTTCTGATATACGACACTGACAAGCGATCGTATTTTGACGATTAAACAATGATTTTCAACAATAAACCATGCAGTATCACTATTGCATGGTTTTTTTTATGTCTTCAATCATGCCATATAAATCAATAAAGCATACATGCTATAATACATAGCAATATAAAATGATGTCTTAAAATGCCATTATGATTGCCCTTATATGCAAATCTTGTTATGATATTCTATAAAGTGGGATATGTCAAGAAAAATGCTATACTGATAAAATGCGATGCAGTCAAAATATCGAGTTGGCAAGTCGCAGGAAAAATGTTGCCCCGGACGCCCCATAATTAAAAATGAATTAAGTCACTTTTGCAAGGCATGGTAGACATTATGTTAAACCTTATCACTTTTGACTGATTTATATATAACTTTAACATAATGTTGACAGTAAATATATATCTTACTTAAAAAAAAGTTGTAAACTTTAACATAATGTCGACCGTCTAAGATTTTGACATTTTTCCTAAAAACGGTCTTGTAAACGCATAGTATACTTTATTATACAATTTGGCATGTTTCTTGCGATCACAAGTTTTATGCCAGGTGATTTTACTTGACGTAATTGAAAGTAATCAGGAAAATTATTATGGGGCGTATGCTTTATCTTGACATTTTGCTAAAATCAGGAAAAAAGTGTATCATAATGGAACTTTAAGCCTTTACAGCAGTAAAACCCTACACTGTATCATAATGGAACATTTTGTTATTTTCTTACAATTTGTCAACATAACGATACGCCCCATAATAAAATGGTTGATAGTGCAACGATCTTGCATTTTCATATATATGCGGAATATCAAAAATGTTTTTGACATACATACTTTATCATATACATGCCATGAAAATAAATTTAAAAGGTTAGCATTTTTAATCATTTTTCTCTTGACAAGCATTAGTATTTATGGTATAATATACATAATGAAGCATGTCATCAAATTCTACTTATTATGCTTTATGTAAGTATGTGTATAAAGCGTAATAAAACATTTTACGGAGGATATTAAAATGTCAGAACCCAAAGTGTCGCCTAGTGTAAACATAAGCATATCTGACGCTGATTATGCACTGCTGATGGCGGGTCAAATTCCACTTGCCTTGCAGGAGAAACTGCAACTGATCAAGCTTGAAAAAGACAAAAAGCAAGCGTATCTTACCTTGCAAGCAAGCGTGCAGTCGCTTGCAAATGCGGTTTTATCAGAGTTTCCCCAGTCAATTCCTAGCGTGATCACGTCAATAACCTTTAAGCATGTTTTAATGGATGCAAAAGCAGAAAGAACGTCAAATTTTCTTACTTTACCGATCAATGAAGTTCTTAACAAGACAACATCAATTCCTTATGTCAGCGATGATATACTAGGACTGGTGGAGAAACTTGAAGGAGCCCCGAAACAGGTCAATCAGTTTTTTGCCGATCACTTCGGCGCCGAAAAAATTGAGAGTATAAAGCAATTAATTGCCTTTACACCGATCAAAGTTATTCTTGAAGAGTTGCGCATGTCGGATAAAATTAAAACATTACTCCAGTCCATTGACATTCCAGTAGCTAGCTTTATTTCTATCACGTGGAAATATGGCAAAGTTGGCGAAAATGCGCCATCATGGACTGCTGATGTATATTGTTCTGATAGCGCTAGAAAGTCAAGTTCAGCTCCAAAGGTGCAATCCGAAAACGGTACACGCAAGAGAATGACGGTGTCGCTGAACGGAAAAAGAATAAAGGTCGGCGACGTGATCAGAGATTTTCCTGCTGATAACCCACTAAGAATTTGGCATGACAAGCATGTCAATAATCCCATATACATTAGCGGCGCGTCATATTACGCCAATTCTCCAAAGTCAGTCGCTAGTCTAGGGCATGATGTTTATGTGCAAGCTTTAATTGACGCAGGTTGTACTATCGCTGAATAAAGTCATAGCATTTTACAAGTTAAAATTCCCTTGATATAATGTCAAGGGAATTTTTCATGTCAATTTTCAGTATGTTGACTTATAGCAGATAGTTAATTATACTTGAGTTGACAGTATGTTAAACTTTATACAATTCCTGTATAACAGTATTTTATTACTTTATACAATTATGTGTATAACAGTATTTTATTACTTTATACAATTATGTGTATAACAGTATTTTATTACTTTATACAATTCCTGTATAACAGTATTTTATTACTTTATACAATTCCTGTATAACAGTATTTTATTACTTTATACTTAGTCCGCAACTTTCTTAATCCTGAAACTAAGGGGGAACTAAAATGGAAACAAAAAAAGCGAGTGATCTAATCCTAGTTAAGAAGACCGAGAAAAAACAGAGACGAGAATTATTGTCTTATAAGACTGAATATAAGAAAAAATTTGATATGTGTAGTCAACTTATTTCGGAGAAGAGTTTTTTACTAGATATAGTTGATACTTTACAAAAAGCCAACAAAGAGCTGCGAGATACTGTTGAAACTAACTTAGAGTGCGTTCTGAAAAACAGCAGAAACCACTCAACCGATGATGTTTCAGACATATTTAGAATTATCGTGTCAGAACTTAAACTGTCGAAGATGATTATGGACGAAGAAGAGTTTTACAAAAACATTATGACAGATTAAGACGAAAATCGGTTACGGCTACCAGCGTAGACGTAACCGATTCGACGTGTATTGCACGTCCTGACGAGTCTTGTTTCGTTGGCGTATACTTAGTTCGCAACTTTTCAGTTTCCGAAATAGAAACGGAGGAGGAAGCATAATGAGAAATAGACTTTTTATATCTTATGACTATGGCAGGGCAATCCACCTGCTTGCTGAGGTTGTAAGTTATATGCAAGACTTACATCCTTATGGCATCACATACTACTTCTATACTTTATGCGTAGCAAACTATGACATAGTAGATGAGATAAGTTATCTCATGTGGAACTGTGTCAAGGAGACTGCAATATTATGAATCTACTAACAACGGGAATCTTCATGCTGGAAACGGGGCAACCTCGGCAATGAAAACTCCTTGAGTTTTCTTGAAAAAAGGAGTTTCTATGGATACTTTATTCTTTTTTATCTTTGTTATAGTATTTGTAGCCATAATTTATTGTGGCACAAGGGGTCACGGTGCATGAGAAGGGGATAAAGAAAAAAATGAAAATAGAAGAAATAGAACAGGCTATGCTAGATAAAAATATTAATTGCGTGGCGAATAGAATATTGTATGATGTTACGCTGGTAGGCGTAACCGATGCGACCAAAGGTATTGCATTACTTGCGCTAGTGCAGAGCAAAACAATATCTCAAATAGGAAACTGCCGTAGATGCTGGTCGTTACCTGAAGATCGGCTTGAGGAACTAATCATACAATATGCGATAAAAGAAGATAAAGAGTTTCAAGAAAGCTCAAAGGAGTTTTTTAATGAAAGCGCTGGCTAAACCAATAGGTAGTACGTCTAACATTGCTATTTTAGGAGCGCAGCCTTCTTTTCTAAGATCTATTGATAACTCTGGCTGGCGTGTCTCGAGATGGGCTTATGAATCTAGACCATATAGAGATACCATACCAGAGTTATATAATAATGAGTATATAGAGATTCCATATCCATTACTTTATAGGCTAGCTAGGAATGGTATAAGCCAAAAGATCCAATGGACTCCTGGGGCATGGGCGGTATATACCAGCGCCCTAGAGCGACACGAGAACGTAGCAAAGATAAAGAGGATGGACATGGATTTTATCCACTCTTTTTTATTGCAAAATGGAGTTGATCCTGCTGTATGCTTAGTCCGAGCGAACTCGGCAGATGTAACATCTGGCAAACCATTCAGAGACCACCAATACCAAGCGTTAGCTCTGTATATTGCAACACAAGGCAGGTGCGCTAATTTTGGACAGATGAGGACTGGTAAAACACCGCCGACTATACTTTATGCGTATATGCAGGTAGTCCAAAAGAACGTAGATTGTGTTTTAGTGGTAGTTCCTAATCATATCAAATGGATATGGAAGGAAGAAATACTAAAAGTACTACCAGACTGGGTTTCCAGTTTGACGGCAGTAGTGGAAGGAACTAAAAGTAATAAGCGTAATACATGGAACAGCTATGAGATGTTCTATATAGTTAATTATGAGTCTTTTAGGGCAGATATTGATATTGCGACTGAAGTGTTCAAAGATAAACGGGTTTTACTCATACTAGATGAGTGCCACGCTATAAAGAACGCAGATACTAAACAATCTCGAGCAGCCAGGTCGTTTCCATCTGAGCAAGTTATACTTTTATCAGGCACTCCTGTAGCTAATAAACCACAGGATATATTTATACCAGCTCAATTAATAGCTCCACACCTGCTAGCTTTTAGTGAGGCGCATTTCAAGTCCGCATGGGCTTATACTGATACTTATGGAAACGTCAGAACCTACCGTAAACAATGGTTCCGTAAAGAAAATGGGACTTGTATATCCGCTCTTGACGAGATACATAGTAGACTTGCGGTAGTTTCATGCCGCGTTTTGCGCAAAGATGTTGACTTGGAGATAGGTAAGATAATACAACCTCAAATGCTAGAGATGAATGAACAGCTTAAAAAAATATACGAGCAGGCTAAAGATCAATTTAGGTTAGAGCTTTCTTCTTCTACAAACAAGACAAGCTTATTTATTTCTAGTTTTCTTGCTCGGATTGTTAGGCTGCAGCAGTTGACGGATGGGTACCTACCAAAATTAGGCAAAGATGGGACTATCGAGAAATATCTTTGGCTAGACTCTGAGTTCAATATACCTAATGCAAAGATACAGTTTATTGATAACTGGGTAGATGAGTATCTTGAAGATGTAGAGAAGTTAGTTATCTATTCTCGTTTTGTCCCTGTGCTAGATAGACTTTATTCAAGATATAAAAAGCATGGTGCGCGACTAATATATGGGCAGACCTACAAGCATGATATATCCCGTTTTATGGCGGAATTTAAGACAGACCCAGAGGTAAGGGTTATGCTTTGTAATACGGTATGCGCAGAAGGAAAGGATTTTAACCCCTGTAATTTTGTGTTCTTTTACGATCGTGTATGGGGATTAAAAGATAATACTCAGGCCGAAGATCGTGTTACTGGTATGTTGCAGACTAAAGAGAGCACTATAATGCCTTTAATTATAAAAGATACCATAGATCAGAAGCTTGAATTTGTTGTTTTGCCTAAAAAGCGTGCCGACGCTGCCAAGATCGAAGATGGCGTTGGCGTATCTGAGTCATATACTATGGAAGATTTATATGACTTACTATCATAGACTACTAATAATAGTCTACTATTTAAGGAGGGTTATCATGGATCAAACAGCCAGAAGGAAGATTTTAGCTACAACAAAGAAAGTAGATTTAATAGACCACATACTATCATTGGAAAAAATTATTGTGTCTATATCTATTCAGGATCTATGTTTTGGGACTAACGATCTTGTAGTTATTCATATCGGAAAGAAAGGCTCTGGCTTAGAGTACACTTATGAAATTACCAAAAAGGAGTGTTAAATGGATGAAGAGTTGAGCTTAGATTTCGATTGTAAATGTGATATGTGCCCAAATAGCGACTTTGAGTTAAAATTATCAATAACTAAACACCCAGACGGAAACTTTGGGATAAGGATAAAGACTGATAACTCAACAGCTTGCGGTATAGTGCTATCTCCAGCGGACATATTAGAATTGGCTACGTTCGCTGGCGTGCTAAAGAAAGGAGACTAAATGAAACACGTAGTTTGTTTAGATTTAGATGGTGTTATTATCGAGAACCATGAAAGCAAGCCTGGGGAGCAGTATTTTAACATATTCCCACAGGACGTACAGTTAAGACCGGGTGTTATCCCTGCCTTCACTTTACTCAGGAATTTAGATGCAAGCGTCCATATTGTAACTAATCAGGCATGGATAACTCTCTTAGGTAAGAACAAGGAAGAGAGGAAACATCTTTTTAATGTGGATCTACTAAAAAGGTGTAGAGTTGTCCAGCTGCTGGGAGAATATGCAGAGATAATTCAAGATTGGTGGGTATCTACTATCGTAACTAACGATCCTATAAGGTCTCATGCCAAAAGAAGCGCTTTAGTGGCTATAGCGTTGTTAGATGCAAAGAAGTATAACGACTTTAGGCTAATATGGATTGGCGATAACGACTCCGATACACAGGCAGGGATAGACGCTAACAGCTGTTTAGAGGAGTCCGCTGATAAGGTATTATTGGTGCCCCGAGACCATCTTGAAACTGAGATCGTTGAGATGGAGCCGATTAGAGTGCCGCAGTCTATTCAATACAGAATAGTTCGTATAGATCACATTTCAGAAGCGGGAATTAAAGATCTGTATCAGGCTTTATTGTCTGTTATCGACGTAGGAGATGATTATAATGAACTTATCAACTAATTATGACGCAGACCGTGCGCGGAGACAAGAACAATGGGCAGAAGAATATAAAGCCAGAACGTCTAACTATTACAAAGAGTTAGAGGATAGAGGCATTAATACTTCTGCTGCTAATATCAAAAGAGAGGGTGAGCCTGTGGATATAGATTTTATATGGTGCAGGTTGGTTTTAAGGAGGGGTTAAAATGGAACTCACTACGGTCATAGAAAGCATGTTAAGAGAATATACCACAACGTTCAAAACTGAGCCTGATATATTAGACGAATATTTGCCGCTTATTAAACAGTGCGCAGATAAAGATGCCTATATAGACGCAAACGCAGACACTATAATGGTTAATTATCCAAGCGATGACGCTAGTATGCAGGAAAAAGTAGACTACTTCGCTAGTGTTAAAGAGAACAAAAGACTGATTGAGGCGCATTTAGAGGCTATTAACAAGGCTATTAAGGACATACAGAACGAGCTAATTATGTGGATGGAAACCAATCCTGTCAAGCAATTATTATCCACAGATGGCAAGTTGTTGTCTAAGGTGGTTCGCACAAATGCAAAAGTCATATCTTTACAGGCTCTTAAAGAGTCTTTGGGAAGGGAGTGGAGTAAATATGAGGGAGTTAACCAGAAGGCGTTAAATGCGCTGGTTAAAGAAATCAAACAACAGGCAGACGAGATGGACGTGAACCTAGACGACCTGCTGCCAGCTGGAGTCTCAGTCAGCCTTACAAGTTATTTATCCATGCGTAATGCCTCTACAGGTGGCGGGAAAAAGACAACTGATGAAGTGTCTGAGTTTTTAATGGATCTTATATTAGAAAAAGAAGAATAAGATCTCAAAAAGATCTTAATTTAGGAGGTTAAAATGGTTAGAAAAGCAGAAGTAAGCGAAGTGGAAGTAACCAACAAAGTTACTGAGGCGGTAGCCGAAAGGATACATACCGCGATAGAAAAGATAGAAACAATACAGAATAGAGACTACGCAGAAGAAGCTCTATCGTTCTTGAACGATCAACAGTCTTTACATGAATTTGGCTTCGTTAAGATGGCGCCGAATAAAGGGGCTACTTCCTTTGATTGCGGACCGGTAGGCACTATAGAGTCTCCTGTTGAGGCTATTATAATAGATATGAATCCGCAAAGAACCTTATGGCCTTTTGGAATTGAAAGCGCTGTAAAAGAGGTGCGTGAGTGGTCTAAAAGACCTATCTGTTCATCTAGGAACGAGTATGATGAACGGGGAAGTTTGCTGAAGGTTGGCTGTGTACGAGGCAAGGTGGCGGAGCTAGATGGAAACGAGCCAACTCAGGTAAAGTATCTTATCGAACCTCCGTTAGCGTGTGGCTGTACCTGCGCCAAATGCCAGTGGGCAGAATATGGAACAGCCTTTAGCGGAGCTGGGCAAGCGTGTAAAGAGGGGAGGTATCTACTTCTCTGGTTAGTAGAAGAGAAGTCTTTTGTTACATTACAGATCACTCCAGCAAGCCTTAAAAACTGGAACCAGTTTGATATCGGACTGCTTGGGAAGCATTTTCATTCAGTCGTGGCATCCTTCTCATCAGTTCCGTCTAGCATGAAAAGCGATGAGTCTATCAAATACTCCGCTATAAAGATAGATATAGCTAGATCTGGTAAAGAGCGTATATATACCAAAAAAGATGATTTTATTATGATGTCTGCTCCTATGATGTATCATAATAAGTCTATACCTATGGTTAGAGCTTATGTCTCAGAGTTTCGACAGTTAGAGCCTGAATTTGAGTATGATGCTGAAACTGGAGACGTTGAGTTCTAGGTAGCGAGTAGGGATAATGTTATATTGCTTACTAATATAACTCGCCGAGACCCCGCAAGTGGCGCCGATTAACACAGGTGGCGCCACTTTATTATAAGGAGCGATTAAAGTGAGTATAATAGAGTCCTTTGATAGTATAGATGATATGTTCAACGCTATGAGAGAAGATGAGATGGTTGCTGATAGTAAAGTGTCTGCCAAACAAAGGGAGATTGATGTTGGCGATGTTTTTATGAGACTGTATGCGCCAGATCTCATCATATACGGCAAGGTAGTAGCCACTCATAAAGAGAAAACCTTATTTAACTACCCATTCTGTTTCTGTTTTAGTGAGGCTTGCAAAGTTGGCGAATACGGAGATGTTCATAGGTCTGTAATGGTCTCCATTACTGCTCAGATATATGAAAATGCTAGAAAGATGTATGGGACACTTGAGCCTGATTATAACGGTCTGTTTCAATATGCAGAGGAGGATGGTTTGGTATTAGAGCGAGGTGATAAAGATTGAGAAATGAGCGCCCGCCAATTTCGTGGTACGGTGGAAAGCACTACATCGTGGATTATATCTTAGACCTTATACCCCCTCATACCTGTTTTGTTGAGCCTTTTGGAGGGTCTGGTATAGTTCTGTTTGGAAAAGATCCATCTAAGGTTGACGTTTATAACGATATTAATGAGTGGCTGGTTTCTCTTTATAGAATGATAAGAGATAATCCAACAGATTTAATTAACTATTTAGAGTGCGTTCCATATAGTCGGGCCGAGTTTGTCAAATATAAAATGCTATATGGAAAGACTCTCAGAGGAGAGGATGTAGGTTTATCTGTTTTAGAGAAAGCGGCTATGTTCTTTTTTCTTGTGAAGTCGTCTTTCAACTCTTGCCCTGGTTCTGCTTTTTCTTATGCGTCGACATCAAATAAAGCAAGCCCATGGAGAACTGCGGTAAGTTTAATACAACCAGCTCATAAGAGATTGCAAAAAGTTGTAATTGAATGTCTGGACTATCATGATCTTATAAGCAGATATGACTCTCCAGAAACGCTGTTTTATTTAGATCCGCCTTATGTGCAAAGCACAAGAAATTTATCATCTCAGGAGGTATATGATTACGAGATGGATGATGACGATCACGTGGAGTTATGTAATGTTGCTGCCGATATAAAAGGCATGTGTATTTTATCGGGCTATCATTCGGATATATATTGGGATATACTGATAAATGAGTTTGATTGGAGCTTCAAGGAGATCAAAGTTCATGCTTACAGCTCATTCAGAACAGATATGCCTACAAGCGAGAAGCCAGAAAGGACTGAGGTTTTGTGGTGGAACCCTCAGGTTAATGAAAGAACATCACAAATGAAACTATTTTCAACAATGGAGTCCTAGCAAGTTGTTGCTAACTCAAAAATTAAAAATTTTCGGAGGTATAATAATGAATCGGAAAGGGAAACGATCAAGATCAAATCGTGTATTAGTGTCTTTTTCGGCGAAAGAATATCATATTGTAAACGCCGCCACCCCCTATATAGGAGAAGGCAGAACGTCTTTAGGTAATCTATGCAGGAGAGCTTCAGTTCAGCTTGCTAAAAATACGCTAAGGGCTGTTGGTATTCTAGACCAAGTTAATAGGAATTTCGAGGAGGTATCTGTTAGCGTAGGTGAGCCAGAAGATCTAGAAGAGCTAGATGACGTAGAGGAGTCAGAGGATATAGAAGAGTCGGATACCGACGACCTTCTTGAAAGGACTATGCAAAATGTTGAATAAGGGTATTTTTTCATCTAATTATGATGAATGGTCTACGCCGCAGGATAGCATCTTTAGTCAAAGAGCTGGGCATATTATACGTGCCATACTTTGGGAGTAAATCGTGATGTATGAAGATTTCCAGTATGTAGATATGCACCGTGCCGTTAGAGATACCCACTATAAATGGTCTAGAGTTAATATATCTCAAGTTCAGAATATAGTTGATAAAATAAAAGACCAGTCAGACCATATATATACAACCATACAAAAGTTCGCCAGTTCGGAGCACATAGACGATGAGGTTGAGTTGTGTAATCTCCCGTTTGATTTTGACTGCGCTACCGATGTAGATCTGGCTAGGAAGCAGTGCGTGTCTTTAATAGATCATCTGATAGCTGTCTATAATATAGACATAAATCCAGATGAGATTATGGTCTATTATAGCGGTAATAGAGGTTTTCATGTTACGATCCACTATGAGGTATTTGATGCCCAGCCTATGGTTAGTATGATAAAAGTGTGGAGAATCGTAGCTGAACATCTTATTAAGGAGCTAAAACTGACAACAGCAGATAGGTCTGTATACACCAAACGGCGAGCATGGCGAGTGCCTAATACCAAACATGGCAAAACCAATCTATACAAGATACCGTTACGATATGACGAACTTCTTTTAGAAGTAGATAAAATAAGAGAACTGGCTATAAAACCTGCTGAGTGGTTGAATTTAGAGGAGGTGATATAGAATGGAACAGACAGAAGTGCACGATGCTGAGTATTATAAGAAGGCTTTTAATAACTCGCTTCACAACCTATACTACGAGTTTGATCAAATTTGCTCTGGCGCAAAAGATCTATATGGGATGAATTTAATGAGTACTTATAACACATCACGTTGGATTATTGCGTACTGGACTCAGCAGTTTACCATAGAGGCTGGTGCTTGGAGCGACAAGTTTAATCATAATGGCTCTCGGGCAACGTACTGTCCCGCAATAACAGAGTTACCAAATGTAAAACTAAGTAGGAGCTACCATGACTGGACTAAAACAAATATGGCAGGAGGCTTTGAGCAAATATGAAGCGTATACAAAAGAAGAAAATGTTATATACCACCCTGAATCTGATAATATAAAATTCGACACTCCTCCGCTTTGTATTAGGAGTTTGTTGGAAAGTGGCGTATATGAGTTAGGAACAAAGAACGCTATTCAATATAGGCTAGCGGCATATTTTAAGTCGCAGAATCTATCTCAACCTGTTGCAATCAGGTTATTAAATAATTGGGCAGAAAATATAACTCCCGATAAGACACATGAGATATTGAGTAATGGTCAGGTAGATCTAAAAACCATACAACAGCAGAATAGCTTTATATGCAACACGGTCTATAGTTCGTCTCAGTACGGTTTTAGTTGCGCTGGCATTAAACAGATACCTGGGGTTAAATGCGACACAGATTGCGAGCAGAGAGTAACGCTAACCAGAGTAACAACCTTATTTGAGGCTAGCAAGGCAGAGTTCAGGTATAAAAGAATAGCGGTAGATGTTGAGGTTGTAGGTCGTCGAGACGTCGTAAGAATTATTCCAAAAGAAGTTAAAGCACAGTGCAATGCGTCTATAGATAGTGCTAAATGCGTAGGGTGTTCTTTATACCATAGCGCAAGTGGAGTAACGTTTAATGTTACGGCAGGATCTCCTGGAATAATAAATTTTGTTGAGCCTTCTAATATGCCACTTTCTGCACGGATAGGAAAAATAGTAGGAATGAGTAGGAGGGAGTGCAATAACTGGAGTTGGTCTATAACAGAACAAAATTGCGAAACGATCTTTATAGCTCCTCGGTTAACTAACGAGGCTATTGGAGAAGATAGATATACAAGACAGGCTGTTTATCATATTGGTCATGGTATTGAAACAGCGCAGACTTATCGTCTGTCTGGCTACAGCCACGTATCCGATAAAGATGGGGACGTGATATTTGTGTTTGATAAGATAGATGAGCTAGCGGACTCTCTAACAGAGTTTGAGTGGAACGATCAAAAAGCAAAAGACTCTAAAGTGTTTCAACTTGGCAAAGGGCAGTCTATTAAGGACAAACTATCTGATATATCATTCGAGTTAAACCAGAACGTAGTAAGGCTATGGGGCAGAGAAAATATGTTGAAACTAGTCGACTTAACATTCCACTCTGTTCGTAGATTTTATTTTCAGGATAGACTCATTAAGGGCTGGTTGGACGTTTTAATCATCGGCGATAGCGGGCAGGGTAAGTCAGAAGCTATTGACCGATTCATGCAGTACTACCAGGCTGGATATTTAACATCGGCGGAGTCAATGACCAGAGCTGGGCTACTTTATGGAGTAGACGTAAAAGGGGAAGGGCCTCCTACTCTAATGTGGGGCGCGTTGCCTAGACACTCTGGACGTTTAGTTGTTATTGACGAAGCTAAAAAGATAATAGAGAGCGGCGACTTCGGTCTACTGACCAGAGCCAGAAGCTCTGGTATAGTATCGGTTGATACTATTGTCGGCGGCAGGGCCACGTGCGAGACGAGACTAATAACCATGAGCAATGCCGCAGATCGCCGTAAGATGGGAGCGTTTATGTTTCCAGTAGAATCCATACCAAATCTTATACCAGCCTACGAGGATATTAGAAGATTTGATATAGTTATGGGGGTGATGTCTAACGAGATACCAGACGAGGCTATACATAGAGACGTGTTAAATGTTGATAAAATAGAGACTAAATATACATCTGAGAAGTGTTCTAATCTATTATATTATATATGGAACTTAACTCCAGATAAAATAATATATGATCATCTTGTCCAAAAACGAACACTAAGTTTATCACTACAGATGTGTAAAGAATACTGCTCTGATATACCTATTGTTGAACCTGCAGATCAAAGACTAAAGCTGGCTAGGCTGGCAGTCGCAATAGCCGCTAGGATATATAACGTTAATAACAACGGGGATTTAGTTATAACTAATGAGTGCGTGGAAGAGGCTTATAATTTTATGAACGAACTATACTCATCTCCTGCGTTAGATTATTTGGGGTATAGTATGGCTAATGCGAAAATGGTAGTGTCTGATAAGGTTATTGAAGAACTAATATCATCATTTAAGACTCACATGTCTTTTGGTTATTACTGGAAGTCAATAGGTTTATATCTTACACATAATATATATGTTAAAAAGGGGGTGTTTGCGGCAGCTGTCGGTCTTGATAACAGCTCATCTGCTACGTGCCTAAACTGGATGGGCGCTAATATGTTAGCTAAAAATATCAAGAGTGATGTATGGGTTCTGACGGCAAATGGTGTTAAGTTTATAAAAACTATAATGCCTGTATTAGAGGATATTAGTTATAAGAAAGCCTCTGATGTGGGGGATATAGTAGATGGAGAATTTTAATATGTCTAGAAGAGAAGATCTTATTGGTACTATGCAAGAGTCTATTAATGCTATACAGATGTATATAGATGATGACGACCATGAAGCTGTTATAGAAGAGTGCGAGACTCTGTGTAATCTTATAGATGGTTACGTCGAGGAGTTCGGTCCTATAACATTCATGGTTGAGGGCGGAGGACCGATTACGGTGGCTAATGTTGGAACATATTTTGACGATAGATGTTTCAGATACTCTAATGAGCAGGGTAAAATGGCTGACCAGAGTCTGGATATGATTTACATTGAGGAGGTGTTAAATGAGTAACCAAAATCCAAAATTAGAAGGATCTAATCTTATAGATTGTATACCTGTTGGGGGCCCGTGCCCCAACAACTGCAGACCTTGTTATTATAATGAAGGTTTTTATCGTGATATTAATGAACCTTTACTGCCCACCCTGGAGGATGTGGGCAGTAAACTTGTCCGTGTTAATTCTGGCGGGGACAGTTCTGTTGATTTTGAGCGGGTAATAAAACTAACAAAGCAGTACCCGAAGAGGTTTTACAATACCAGTCTGCCTCATCACATACAGGACTTTCCCGCTCCAGTAGTTTTCACGTGCAACCCTAAAAATACTGGTTGGTTTTATGCGATAACAAATGTATCTAATCTAATGTATGTTAGAGTCAGAGTGTGTATGAACAATTATAACACCAGAGAGCTCGCTGTTAGATACTATACTGGTTTAAGAGTACCAGTTGTTTTAACGTTCTTAAAGTTCCCACTTCACTATGCTGTTGAGTTTAACGAAGTTTATGATATGTATTATAATGACTGCTATGAAACTAAAATTAGTATTACTAATACATACAAACAACTAAAACCCGAATACCGCGATAAAATACTCAACGAGTTCAGATATAACCCTCTGGTTCTGCAATGCGGATCCTCAGAGTCTCCATATTGCAAAGATTGTAATAACTGCACAAACCTATACGATAAATTTGTGGCAAAGGGGGCATTGTAAAAATGGAATACGCGTCTTTGCATGTTCCAGATTATGATACAGCCGTAGCCTATGCAACAATGGTAAATAGCTGGGTAGCTGAATTATTGGAGGATAATACATATATATATTATGGTATATCTACCGCAAGTGCTATATATAAATCTCACAAGGGGTATACAGTTATAATACAGTACGCTAGCGTCCGCGATCCTGTCTATCTAAAATACCAAATAACAAACGAGGGCATAATACCCATAAATATATGGTGCATATTTACCAAAAAACATATTATAGACCATATAAGAAATAGAATAATACCCTCAGCAAATATGTAAAAGGAGGTCATCATGGGACTACCCATTACTTTAGACCAGCAACATTCAGTTATGTTACAACTACTATCTAATCAAATATCGTCTCTACATGAGAGCTTAAACATGCTAGTATCTATGGTTGACTCTATGGTAGAAGTCAATTCCGATATACTAGAAATACCGCCAGACGAAGATGGCAAGATCAGAGACTTCTCATACAGGGTCAACCAGGGCATGGCTAAAAGGCAGCTACTGACGTTTTTGGCTAGAGCAGATAACAACAGGTCTCCAGACCTGCAGGTAGCCAGCCAACTTCAATCTACTGTGAGCCAATTAAAGCGAGCTATACACGACCATTTCGGTCAGGAGTTTCTGGATAGTATATTAAACATATACGAAGCGCATAAAGGAGGAGAGGGTAATGATAAATGGAAGGGATTAGTAAAGATATAGATCTTCAGGTGGCTTTTAGGGAGTTTTCAGAGTTGATTAGAGACGATGACCAGTTTTATCTTTGGATCATTCAAGAGAAAATGGGTCGTAAGCTGTCTAACATGGAGCTAGCTGGCTCTTTTATAAAAGAAATAACCTATAGACGTGCAAGCGCTAGATTCAAGGCGCTATACGATAAATTTAAGATAGCTTACGATACCCTAAAAGAAATAGATCCGCAAGAGAGTTTCTTTTGCAAGAATAAGACTGATAGGTTTGAGGAGGTATTTAATGACCAGCGTAGCCAGTCATAGAGTCCAGTATGCTAAACAAAAAGAGATAGGGCTGACAAAAAAATTGTCCAAGCTAGGCTACCGTATTATAGATCGAACAGGGGGTAGATATACTAAATGCGGGGATGTTCTAGTGGAACTGAATGGGAAGACTATTCGATTTGATCACAAGTCAACATCTAAACAAAGAGAGACCGTTCGGTTTGATTTTAATTGGTACTGGAAATTATATGATGAGTCCAAAAAAGACGACGCGATTAAAGGTATATTTTCAATACCAGTTATTTCGGTCTCCACATTTCAGTCTCGCATGATAGCGACTATGTCAACTGAGATATTTCAAGAGAACAATGCGTCTCTAGTTATTCATTGTAAAGAAGATCAAAAAGGAGTTACGATCAAATCTAGCGATATAAGAGATGTCCCTGTAATTAAATGTGGCGACATTTATATTGCTAGGTTAGAGGTATTAACGTCTGCGTTAAAATCTATGTAATAAGTAATGACAGAGTCATAAGGAGGTTATAATGGGAGATACAAGAACAACACTAAGGCTATATGGCAGTCGTCGTAGTGGAAAAACTACAATACTAAAGCTGATAGACGCTAACTATACAGACAAGGCAAACAGGCTATATATTGTTGGCAAAGATCTACAATCGTTAGGCCAGATACGAGGTCATATATACGATCTAATTATTGTTGACGAGGCTAACTTTATAGATGACCAGTTAATAGCAGGTCTACATGCCTGTCTAAATATAAACAGAGGGATGATGATATTAGCTTTTTGCGAATGATCACTCCCTCTTCTTTCTAGTCGCCTTCCCCGCCGTTGGATTAGCTCTGCTCTCATTAACAAATTTTATTCCGAACAACTCCAGAGGGGACTTCTCACCCTCTGCGACCGCTATTACCTTTTGTGCCACATTGCCTGGGATCCATGTCTCAAAAGGACCTTCTGGGTTCTTATTAAACACAAAGGCTGTTCTCAAAGGCTTTAACAGATTCGTTAATGATGTCCCTTGTCCAGACGCCATAGGTCCTAATACGTCTTGTATTTCAGACACTATAGCCTGTGATAACATAGATAACCCAGGCCACGGCGAGGATAAATAAGGAGCTCTACTATTATCTCCAGTAACCATTCTTCTAGCAGATTCTGTTAGAGTATATGTTGGAGACAAATAACCTATATCAACTCCATTCATTCTAGCCAGATGTGCCGCTGTTTCCATCATAACTATATGTCGCATTATAGCGGTTCGTTCCATAAAATTCATATTGCCCATAGGAGATACCCCGTCGTGAGCCCATCTAAATAAAGACGGCAAATAATTCGCAAAATAATTTAGAGGCCAGTTAGAATACTGAAATAGTGTTTTATTCATAGGGCTCCATAAAAATTTTGGTAAGTCCCACGCCGCAAAACTAGACTGCGTTCTTTGGGCTATATCATCAGCCTGTCTAATTTCATACTTAAAGTAGCCGCCTTTGACAGCATTATTAACGGACTCCCAGAAATTGTGACCACTACCGCGACCGGTATATCCAAATTCTTTAAGTATCTCCAAACTCTTCTTATTCTTGGCTATTTGTTTATACATGGCTCCATTAAAAGCGGTAGATGTAGTCAGCCACTTCTCACCAAAACGGAACATCCAAGAGGCCCCGCTTTCAATCTTGGTTAAGGCATCTATATCCAACTCGTAAACATGGTGTCCTTTACCAAAGACCATATTACTTTTTTTCATTAACTCTTTCCCGCCAGTGGTTGAGATGGATCTCAATCCCTCTATGGTTGCCTTATATCCGATAGCTGGGATGTTATTTAATATAGAAACAGAATTCTTGAGCGCAGACGCCACATTACCTCCTAGAGCCAAAAGGTTGGCTCCTCGTCTATACGTGCCTAATATTTTACGAGTAGCCATCTGTCCTTCTTCTACTCTAGTAGACTTGAATACCCTACCTATGCCTGGATTCCATATATGTTTCGCTATCCCTTTGCCAACCCATTCTTCTACAGCAGCTTCTTTTTTAGTAGGTATGCCTCTAATGCCCCTATTAATCCAGTCCGTTACCCAATCTATAAGATGATCGTTACCAGTCATACGAGCCAGTTCCATAGTGCCTTCATAAGCGGGCTGCATCATAAATGCGTTAGTCTCATTATGCAAGACAGCTCTAAAAGCAGTGTCTGCGTTCTCAATCAGACCTTCTCTTTTGCCAACTCTGTGCATAAGTTCTTTTATATCTACTTTCTCTGCGGCAGCTCCAGTTTTCTCAAAAAAGTTCGCTATAGCCTCTAGCTCTGAAAATTTAGCGGTATCTTCTGATACCTTAGCGGCTGTTAATTTCTCAACATCACTTACAGACGTAGCGCCCTCTACTGCTTTAAGATAAGCTGCTAATTTAGCATCATCTAAATCTTTGGCGCTTGTTATATCAACACCTATTTTATGAGTTATATAACTATTTTCATAAGGAACAGCGCCCTTTGGAATCTCTTGTCCGAAGAGTTTGCCTCCCTCAAAATAATCCTCTCTCCTATATAGTTTCCCCTGACGAATACCTAACTCTGCTAACTCATCAAAGGTATGTCTTAAAAACGCAGCCGCGTTCTGTTCGGCGACTATCTGCCCGGGAGTAATTTTGCCTGTCTTAATATCTTCTGCAGTTTTAGAAATAAACCTCCATTCGTCGTCAGTTATCTTGCCGCCGTGAGGACGTGCATCTAGCGCTGATTGAGCCATCTCTCTGGTGATATTTGGATTATGAATATCTATCCCATCGGTTGCCAGAAATATATTTCGCAGGGTAGAGTTACTACTATCTTTGGGGTATACTGTTTTCGGATTTAACCCAGCATCCTTGATAAAACCTCCCCATTTAACCTCTTTATCATATATATATCTACGTGTCCCCCATCCAGCGTTAGACATGTAGTGATATGTATTCTCTGCACCGAACCTTTCAAGAACATATACAGCAGGGGAGAACTCTTTAGTAGTTAGCCATACGTTCTTGCGTCCTTTAGATATATTCTCCGCTATCATCTCAACGGTATCGAATACTTCAGCAAACTCTTCTGGTAGAAGTTTAGATATATCATCTGTAGTTCCGTTGCTTACAGTTCTTGATAACTTCTTAAGATCTAAAACGTCTTGTAACTGGATAGGACCTTCCTTGCCCATAAAAGACGATGAAAACGCTCTAACGTATTCTTCTCGGAGGGCGCGGGTCTCTGCCGTATTATCTGCAAAGTATCTCCCCCTCTCCGCCAACTTAAGATCCCATTGAGATTTATCAAGTCTACTCTCTGCTAAAAACCTCTGCTTCTCCATCAACTCTTTTTGATTCTTTAAGAACGAGGCGGTATTATCGTCTACCATATTGTCGACTGTATGTTTTATAATATATTTAGAGTCTACATCAGATAGAATTTTCTCAACATCAGGCGCCACTTCTTCTATAACAGTCTTTGCCTCAATCTTACTAGGATAATCTATTCCATAAAATCTTTTAGCAGTCTCGTCAACAGTCTTTGCCTCAATCCTACTAGGATAATCTATTCCATAAAATCTTTTAGCAGTCTCGTCAATTTTAGGAGCAACTTCTTCTATAACAGTCTTTGCCTCAATCCTACTAGGATAATCTATTCCATAAAATCTTTTAGCAGTCTCGTCAATAGCGCTATAAGTTGCATAGTTTTTGACAGCGTTATCATATAACATATTATATTTATTAAATTCTTCTATGTTTTTAACAGCGTTATCATATAACATATTATACCTATTAAGTTCTTCTATGGCGCCATTTACTTCCTGTTGTACCAGTTTTACTAGAGCGGGGTCGTGTCTAATAGGCGATACTATGTCTAGATTTTCAGGTACCTCTCCCCAGTATTTCTTAAAATAAAACCTAACGACATCATCTTCTGTTAGCGGTATTTTAGGGTCTATATGCAAAAACTGCTTTAGAGCAGATGTAGTATTGTCAACGAAACTACCACCAGTTCTTATTTTAGCGGCTTTGTATAGACCTTTTATGGGTCCTGTAACTTTTGTTGCAACCACTATAGCAACCGCTCCTTCTGCAACCATCTGGCTCGTTATATCTATAGCGGTAGAAAATATATTGATACATAAATGTTTACTAGCTTCTCTTCTAGCAATCTCATTTGCAGGGGCACCCATAAAAAAAGCACCAACGATGTCAGGAGGGCGCCTCATTACCTTTCCTGTATATCCCTTTACCATAGCGTCTTTGAGGGAAGTAAAAGGGTTAGGTCCCGCTTCCTCTAACTGCTTTCGCAGACCAGTAGGCGGCTTATTGCCTCTAGTATAGAGAGGAAAGTCCGTCTGATACATAGAGTAGTATATAGCATTGGAGATTGCGTCTCCAGTAGATACCAATATAGATGCGTATTTAACTACGTCTTTAACGTTCTGCCACGTAACCCTAGTATTAATAGAGTCGTGCAGTTCTATCATTTCTGCTGCGCTAGGGACTTGAGTTAGTCTATAGTTAGGTTTTACAATAGGAGTTGCCGTAACTGGTTGAATAACGGCACCTGGTTTATCATAGAATTCACTGAATCGTCCTCCAGTTGGCTGCGTCGGCGATACAATGGTATTTTCTGGTTTATCAAAGAACTCACTGAATCGTCCTCCCATACTATCGCCTCCTCGCCTTGTCTCTTATGGCTTTTAGTACCTGTTGAGACACTCCATATTTACGCATTATCTCTCCTGTGCGAGTACTTAATATATTAACAACCTCTTGATCGGTTTTGCTCTCAATCAACATACCAAATTCATTCCAACTATCAGGCAAAGGAGCCTTTCTTGTTGGCTGTTCTGTTGTTCCGTTTGTTCTAGGTATAAGAACAGGCAGCGGCTCTGACTCCAATAACTCTGGAGCGTATATTCTATAAACACTTTTCTTATATCTCTCAATCTCCTCTGCTTGTCGTTTAATTCCATCTAGCGCAGACGTCGGTATCGTTGATATGATCTGGCTCTTATCAACTGGAAGGGTAGGCGCCTTTGTTGCGGTTACCTCCCAATCTTTTTTGCTACTTTCTGGCAATCTAGCAACATATTCATCATAGGTCATCCACTTATCTTTCACGGTCTTAAAGTCTCCGTCCTCATTCATTAGATCTTCTTTATAAACATATACATCTATATTCTTGCCCTTCTTTGCCAAAGTAAATCCTGAAAGTTTAGTTAGGTTGCTAACGTTCTTCTTTGCATCGTCGCTGGCTTTTTTATATTTGTCCTTATTAGCCACTGCCTCGTTTACTAGAGCCATTAATTTGAGATCGTCTCCGCTCAAATTCTCAATATCCGTAGAGGATATACCCTGAACACCCATCTTCCTGAGGTTATCTACAAGATCGTCATATTTTTTAGGTATAGTCCCCAGAGCATCAACTGCTTTAGATTCTCGTTTATCGCCAGCTTCTTGTATCCGTAAATTTAAGGCAGCCACTCTATCTTCGTGTCTCCACTCAGCCTCTTGCGCCCTACCTGCAATATCACCAGATACACGTTGACGCTCTAATTCTATCATCTGAGTTCTGTATCTAGTCTCTTCTATTCTGCCAGACGCTGTCTCTGCTAATTTCTTCTCACTCATAACTGTATCTGCGGCTAATCCAAGGGCCTGCATTTTCATATTTTGTATACCTATGCGCTCTCTCTGCTGATATTCTGCGAAAAACTGTATAGTTTTCGCTTCCATCTCTTTCTTGGATATTGCCTCATCTATCTCCTTCTTTATCTTCAGCATGGTTACATCGTGCAGCTGGCTGCTAGCCAGAGCGGCTTTGCGTTCCTCCAGATCGTCTATGTGCATTTTTAGCTGTTGGTCTACTTGCTTGTTGGTTATATCTATCTGCTCTTGCTTCAACTGAAATTCTCTATTCATAGAATCTCTTTCCTGTTTTACTTTCTGTCCTCCAGCATAGCCAGCCACCGCTCCACGCAATATGGATAAAACGTAATCAACAGGCTTATCTGACCTATTAGAAACTCTATATGGAACTACCGCCATTTTATTCACCTCCAATATATCTTTTCATTATATCGTCAACGTCTGCATTTGGAGCCCACAACTCTGAAAGCATTTTAGCCCAATCTGCAGACGTATTAAGTTTCTCCGACATACCCAACACCCCCTGTATTGCTGGAAGAAAATATATATCATGCGCTAATTCGGATACAGTAGCTTTGCCCGTCGACAGATCGTTATAATACTGATTAAAATACGCCTCCATGTCAACCGGTTCGGGTTCTCGTGTAGCGGGCATAGTAGGTATTATAGGAACCTGGTTCTTATATGGATTAACTCTTTCCTGTAACGGCGGTCCTGCAGGCATTTCTGTTAATTTAGTGGGCACTATCGCAGGAGCTAACTGATTCTGCGCTTCAACGTTACTCGGAGCCAGTTGCGCCTCTGGGATCTCAGGCTCTACCGCATAAGGAATATCTGGAGGAGTTATACCTGCCTGTGATGGTTGCCCTCCACCGAATTTATTACCTATTGTCTTATTCCAGTATTCTGGGTTTTGTCCATATATAGAAGCAATTCCCCCAACTAACTCTCCCACAGATTCTGCGCGACTCGATTTAGCATTAGCGTCCAGCTGTGCCTGTCTCCATGCCCTTTCTTCTTCTGTAGATACATTAAACTGATACGCTTGTAGCGCATGTTCTGCTATTGCATTTGTTATAGCGGCCTGGGTCTTTTCAGATAAACCTGATATGGCTTTCATTCTAGCGCCACTTGCATAACGACCTGCACCACCCCACTCTTGATTGAGTAAAGCAACATTACCTCTCTCAACAGCTAACCCTTGCTCTTTAATAGTCCGTGATACAGTTGCAAGAGCTTTAGCAGACGCACCTGCGGATTTTCTTGCGTTAGCCTCTAATTTTTTTCTCTCTTTTGCTTCTGCCGATCTACTCCACCATCCAGTAAGTCCACCATAGATAGCACCTAGACCAGCGCCTACAGCAGTGCCTATAGGACCAAATGCGGTACCAACAACTGCCCCGCTTGCGGCTCCTGTTCCAACCGATAAGGCTGATTCTCCAGATACACTAGCCATTATTTACTCACCTTCTTTTGCGAATTTCCATTTTGCAAATTCTTTTCTCTACTAGGTTTCCACCCCGTTCTCCTCAACGTGCCATAAATATAAGCGTCTCGTTTAACCCCTGTCAGACCTTTCTTCCTAGCCTGTTTTCTCAACTGTTTTTCTAATGCTTTTGGCATTTTATATTCCTTTCACAATACCTTAATTTCTTTCAATTTACTATCATATTTCAATCATTTTTTGCTTTACCATATCAAATAAGCAATTATAAAATTGATTGCTTATATTGACATATAGAAAGGTTTTTTTGTTATCATTTTTCCATTATGTCAACAAGTTCATTTCTTATCAAATAGTCTGAACGGATAAAGTAGCGCCCGCACAATTCCTATTATTAATTTAGTCACAAGAGAACCTAAAAGCCTAAACATTACTTTGTTTCACCACCAAATATCCATTCTGCTCTAATATATACTTAAACTCTAAAAGAGTTGTTTCTCGCCACTGATATAAAGCGGGAACACCGACTCTCATATTTACAATCTTTACTATATCGGTATCTCTTAGATACACCCATACACGGTTCTTGGTAATAGAATCTTTACCATCTACCATAAAGAAACCATCTTTGTAGTCTAGTATTCTACCAGAGCCGCTAAGTTCTCTGGCTCCCATTTTCAGATAAAACTCAACCTCAGCGCCATCATAATTTATTCTTTCAGACTCAGGTATATTCACGATTTTAGACCCCTTTCGTATTCTAATTCTCTCTCAAAAGCTAGCGGAGTTCCCCTGTCAGTATACAAACAATTAGGACAAAACCCAGAGCTTTTAACATGGCGGGGGCAGTAGTTTATCATGTGAGCGTTGTCCATATTAACCGAACCCAACCGTCTATCCATCATTTGCCCTCTATATCCATCATTAGTAGATGTTCTTAACATAATAGACAAACTACTCATTACGGCTTCCTCCTCTCTATGCTAGTTATATCGTGCCACTCTTCTGGCTCTTCTGGTTTAACAATAGGAGCCTTCCGTTCTCTTAGTTCAGGCGGACCTATTATATGATGAATAACTGGAGTATCATCTAGGGGTAATATCTCTGTAATATATTTTGTCATATCTTTCATAACACTATCCCCTAAATGGAGCTTGCTAGATATATATTTATACATTCTCTTAACCAGAGACTCTGATATATTAAAATCGGTTTCTAGTTGTTTATTGTAGTTCTTTATAACGCTCTCTGATAGATTAAGTAGCTCTGCGAAAGTAAAGTTCATAGACATCCGTCTGGCTATCTCATCAACCAGCGGTAGTATCTCCTCTGGAGTTTTAGTTATTTGTTTTGTAATAGAGTCTGTGATTGTAAACGGATCAGATAGCGCCTTATTAAAACTCTTCACTAACGTATCTGTCAGATAAAGTGATATATAGGGGTATAAAGATATGTTTTTAGCAAGAACGTCCCCTAGTATTAGGTACTCTAACTTTGATAGTACTATCTGTTTTGTAATAGAGTCTGTAATTATAAAAGGATCTATAAGAGCCTTATTAAAACTCTTTACCAACGTGTCTGTCATATAAAGTGATATATAGGGATATAAAGATATGTTTTTAGCAAGAACGTCTCCTAGTATTAAGTGCTCTAGTTTCGATAATGTTATTTGCTTTACTACCGAGTCTGATAAATGGAGATAGTCGTGAGCGTATATGTCTTTACTTGTGCCCTTGTATATATAATCTGTTAGGTGTAATAAATCAAAGAAAGAGATTGTTATATTCTTTACTATACCCTGGGTTAGTAGTAATGTTTCATTAACAGGCTTCTCTATATTCTTAATAACAGAGTCTGAGAATGGTATATAATCTGATATAATAGGCTTCTCTATATTCTTAATAACAGAGTCTGAGAATGGTATATAATCTGATATAATAGGCTTCTCTATATTTGTGGAAACAGACGTTGTTATATTTAGTATGTCCGCTAAAGAGATTGTTATATTCTTTATTATATTCTGAGTTAAAAGTACCGTCTCTTGAACAACTTTGGTAATAGTTTTAACAATGGACTCTGAGAGAGATAGAGATTCTGTTGGGTAGAGATAAGATGTTCCACCTGTCAACTTATACCACAGTTGAGTTCCGAGTGGTTGTACTGTAATACTTGTATATGCAGAAACCCTACCCCTAATCCAATATTCCGTTATACCATTAACGGTACTTGACGCCATTCCTACAGGGATCGTAATCTCAAATATTCCAGTCCCTGCAGTCTTAAAATCGAGAAACTGGTTGTCTTTTTGAACAACATTACCAACTGGTATCGTTTCCCAACTATCACCATCCCAATACTCCCAAGTTATAGTCCACGTTCCCGCACCAGCAGTTCCAATATTAATAGTATATATTATAGAACTGCCAGATATTGACGGGATACCAATATAAAAGGCATCAGTAGTCCCTGGTGGAAAAACCAATAACTTAAAATCATTTGCTGTTGCATTGTTCGCAGGAGTTGTATAATCTGTCCATTGAACAAATGGATTAATATCTGACCATGAACCGCTAACCTTTTTATATACATATCCCGGAGGCGTATAAATGCTCGCATATAAAATACTATTATCACCACTACAACATAAACCATACCAACCCTTATCTACATTGCCTGCAGGTTGTTCCTCTGACCAATTTGCGCCACTATTAACACTTAAAAATAATCTAGTAGTGTTGCCTGCCATCATTACGGAACCATCGTTACTAATATCTACGTCCATCCAGTATTTATTAACCGCTCCCGCTGGTTGAACTTCTGACCAATTCGCCATTGAATCGGTAGTGATATATAATCTTCCATCACCGCCGTCTAATGACTGACCTATTATGATATGGCTTGCATCACTATCACAATCAACATACCACCAATGCCTGTCAGTATTACCATTAGGTTGGGTTTCGTTCCATGTCGCAAAGGTATCACTAGAATACCAAACTCTTGTATGCTCCCCACCTACAATAGAAAATGCCCCATCATCACTAATGGCACAGCCTTGCCAATAGGAATGGGAAGTGCTACCGGTGGGATTTCTTTCTGTCCAATTAGTTCCAGTATTGATAGATGTATATACATGACC